>Ga0182014_10001207_pt1 | contig 34848 bp, 29 predicted proteins | sample 612S2DmetaG_FD_120489 | JGI IMG/M metagenome (GOLD analysis project Ga0182014, IMG submission 120489) | Permafrost microbial communities from Stordalen Mire, Sweden - 612S2D metaG | ecosystem: Environmental > Terrestrial > Soil > Wetlands > Permafrost | place: Sweden: Stordalen | collected... | reverse complement strand
AACTCCGCACCCGCCGCAGACACCGCCACCGGCGCAGCCACAGCAACCGAAGCCGGAACCGGCGCTACCGCGGGCGCCGCAGCACCGTTGTGCACAACCGGAGCCACCGGCGCCACCGGCACCGCCGCAGCACCGTTATGGACAGCCGGGGGTGTCGGCATTGCCGCGCTGCCGTTGTGGGCGACCGGGGCCGCCGGCGCTCGAGGCGCGGCGGGCGGTGCAACCACCTCGGCCCGCGACACCAGACCTTGTAAGGACCTTTGTAGACGGTCAACGCCTTCTTGCAAGGTTCCTACCGCCGCCATCATCTCCGTCAACACGTCGGCACCCAACTCGGGCGCGCCAGAGGACGGTGCGGTGGGTGGAACAGCCGCCATGGTCGCAGCAGCGGATGGGGAAGGAATGGCCGCTGTGACAGACGCGCCAGCATGAGCACCATTGCCATTGAGGGCAACTGGCGCGGACACCGAGGGCGTCACCGGCGCGACGGTCCGGGTTACCGGAACCGGCGCCGGCTGCGCGACGGCGGGTGCCGTCCCGTTCACGTGGGCCATGGCTGGAATTGATTTCGATGAAGCCAATTTGGACTCCGATTCGGTCCTGTGTCCGTTGGTGCGGTCACTGTGGTCTGTGGGTGTAGCGATAGCGGTTGGCCGTTGCACGGGCTTATCGCTTATTTGCGGCCTTCCATAGTTAGATCCGTTGATCTTCATGGTCAGCTTCGGCTGCTCGCGAGCACGCGGGTCGTCGCCGATGCGGTAGTCAGTCCAAAGACTCCCAAAATTCATCGGGACGCCGGCAGCCACGAGTTGGGCCAGTCCGAGCCACAGCGATCGGATGCCGTTCCTGCCCTTGGCATCCAGGGACACCGCGGAGTGCTCTTGGCCGACGAGGCATTTGCCGACGAGATTCGTCAGCACGCTGCCCGGACCGACCTCGACGAATGTGCGCGCACCCGCCTGCCACATCGCCTGAATTTGTTCGACAAATCGCACCGGCTGAGCGATCTGGTTGGCGAGGGTGGCTCGCATTTCTTGCGCGTCGCCGACGTATGGCTGAGCTGTCGCGTTGGCGTATACGGGCACATCCTGCGCGCCAAACGGGATACTCGCAAGGAATTCGGCGAACGGGACCGCCGCCGGGCTAACGATCTCGGAATGGAATGCGGTAGCGACATCGAGGCGCCGCGCGTTCACGCCTGCCGCGCTAAATCGCTGTGCAACATCGGTTATCGACGCGTTGTCGCCTGACAGCACAACCTGGTCGGGAGCGTTGTGGTTGGCGATGACCACGGGAAGCCCCCACTGGTCGATCAGCTTCCTGACCTCCTCGACAGGTGCCGTCACAGCACACATCGCCCCGTCGCTGTTGGCTGCCGCTTGGGCCATCAGCACACCGCGCGCTCGTGCGATCAGAAGGGCAACCTCTTCACTGAAAACACCAGCGGCACATAGTGCGCTGACCTCGCCAAAGCTGTGTCCGCCGACGGCAACGGGTGAAATACCAAGCGAACGGATCACCGACAGCAGACTCAAGCTGTGTGCGCCAATGCCCGGTTGTGCCCACTCGGTCCTTGTCAACTCGGCGGCCTGCAACGCACGCTCGTCGTCGGTAAATGCCGTCTTTGGCCAGACAACCTGATGCAGGTCGCGGTCAGCGTTCAAAAGGTCAGCACGGGCACGTTCCCATGCCGACAACGCAGGCTCGTAGAGTTGCGGGACATCGGCGCCCATGCCGATGTACTGACTGCCCTGACCTGGGAACAGTAATGCGACTGGCCCGGCTTGCTGCGCCGAATAGAAGTAACCCCTCGGCGAGCTGAACGATCCTGCGAGATCTGATGTTTGGAGTTTCGCTGCAATCTCATCGAGCATTGCGCGCAGGTCTGAAACGCTGCCGGCGACCATAGCCACGCGGTGCGGCTGCGCAGCGTCGTACCCGGTCTGTGTGTCACGTGCGATGTAGCTGAGCATGTCGGGACTGTCGACCAGTGATGCCGACAGACGGGCGGCTTGATCGCAAAGTTCCGCTGCGGATTCCGCGCCAAGCACTATCAGCTCGGAATCCCAGGAACGGTATCGCCACGCACGCTTCCCGGTGCCTGTGTACTCCTCGACGGCGACGTGGAAGTTGGTGCCACCGAAGCCGAACGAACTGACGGACGCCCGCCTCGGGACACCCTTGTCAGGCACCCACGGCTTGCTCTGCGTCGATAGATAGAACGGCGACTTTTCTATCTCGAGGCTCGGGTTGGGCTGATCGATTTTGATGGTCGGCGGCAGGGCCTTGTGGTGCAGCGCCATCACGGCCTTGAATAAGCCGCACGCTCCGGCTGCCCCCTTGGTGTGCCCGACCTGAGACTTGACCGAGCCGACTGCGCACCATTGTCGGTCCACCCGCCCCGATTCGTCGAAGACCTCTCGCAGCGCGGCGAACTCAGCAGCATCACCGGCTTTGGTACCGGTGCCGTGCGCTTCAACGAGCCCGACTGTTTCTGGACCGTAGCCGGCAGCGGCGTAGGCGCGACGGAGAGCTTTGGCCTGACCGGCCGGACTTGGGGCATAGATGCTCTTGGCCCGCCCATCCGAGGACGTACCAAGGCCACGGATCACGGCGTAGATCCGGTCACCGTCGCGCTCGGCGTCATCGAGACGCTTGAGCGCGAGCATTGCGAGCCCTTCGCCCAACATGGTGCCGTCCGATTGGTCGGAGAAGGGTCGGCAGTCACCACTCGGCGACAGCGCGGTGACCTGGGCGAAGCACTTGAACATCAAGACGTCGTTGAGGGCGTCGACTCCACCGGCGATCACCATGTCCGCTTCACCAAGATAGAGCTCGTGGAGCCCGACCTCGAGAGCGGCCAGGGAGCTTGCACAAGCCGCGTCGACGACGCAGTTCGTCCCACCGAGATCGAACCGGTTGGCGATTCGCCCGGCGATGACGTTGCCGAGAAGTCCGGGGAAGGTGTTTTCCTGCCACGGCGTGTAGCTGGACGCAACGTTCTCGCTGAAGACCTTAAGTTCGCCTTCGGAAAGACCGGCAGCGCGGAGCCCTCGCTCCCAGACCGGCTGCTGGAGGCTGCCGGCCATGTAAGTGGTCATTTCGGTGCCGCCGGACGCGCCCAGAATTACGCTGACGCGCTCACGATCAATCTGAGAAATGTCGCCACCGGCGGCGTCCTCCAATACTTGCTGCGCGACCCTCAGCCCGAGCAATTGGGCTGTGTCAGTCGCGGGCAGGACGTTCGGCGGAATTCCGAAATCCATCGGCGCGAAGTCGATAGTGGGCAAGAATCCGCCACGGTTGGCGTAAACCTTGTGCGACGCGCCCGGAGACGGGTCGTAATAGTCGTCGAGGTTCCAGTGCGACGCGGGAACGTCGGAGAACAGGTCGGCGCCCTCGACGATGTTGCGCCAGAAGCTCTCGGCTTCGGGCGACCCCGGAAACAGAGCACTCGCGCCCACAACTGCAACGGGAGGATGCTTGGATACCATAGGTCCCCTGGGTCTCCTTAAGCTTAGGGTCAGACGAACAGTATCGTCCGTCTACCTGCGTCGGATCAGTAACTGACCGTCGAGCTATTGCCTAATTGACCAGCCGAGACGGGTCAAGCGCTCGCCGGGACTTTATCAGAGCGGCAGCTTTCTTACTACGAATAGTCAATAAAGCAAAGCGTACCGATTAGTAACATTCAGGCTGCCTCCGATCCGACGATTTCACGGTCGGCCGTGGAGCGGATCCGACGCGGTGATGTCGGTGTTCGTCCGTGCTTGTGCGGCAGCATGAGCCTGCGGCCATGGCAATTCTTCTGCGCCGCGTCGCCGAGACACATCAACAGCTCAGCAAGCCAAAATTTCCTCAACGCCGGCGACGTGAGGCTAAAACGAGACACCACCGTCAGGTAAATGACGCGATTCACAAAGCCTCACCGGGCACCGTGATGCGCTAATAAGACGCTAATAAGACAATGGGCGCGGAATATAACGGAACGCAGTCGCCGGAACGGGTACCCCGCATTCGCGGGCTTGTTGGGCCCGGCTAATTTGAGTGGCACCCTCGAGCAAATTCAGAGCCACCTGGACAGCCGTGCGATGCTCGCACGGCTCCAGATAACTGCCTGCCACCCAGCTGTTGAAGGCTCCCATGGATGGACCGCACCAGATCTGGTAATCCATGACACGAGCGGGGTCGCCCTCGATAGCCCACCGGCTCGATTTCCCGAGGTACCAGCGGAACGTCAGCCCCATCTGATACTTCGGGTCCCGGGTGGCGAGTTCCAGCACCGCTGGGTCGCGCTGCTCCCAGAACTGCTGTGTTTCAGCCCAGACCTCGTCAACGCTTTTGCCCAGGATCTTTTCCAGCTCCGCACCATGTTTTTCGACGACACCGGTCAGGTCCGGGTTGCCCGCGTACCACTCGTAGAGCTTCCTCCCGCGTGGGGCGAACATCGTGCCGCGCTTGAGCACCTGCAGGTTCACGCCCATCTCGAACATGTCGGAGGCCGGGGCCATCATGACGTCCGCCACTCCGGCTTTAGCGAGCATTTCGCGCGCCTGAGGGGAAAGCCCGGACTCCACGCACGATTGGTTGACCGAACCGGTCAGCACGTACGCAGCCCCCATCGCGAACGCGCCAGCGACGGCCTGCGGCGTGCCGAGACCGCCGGCGGCGCCCACCCGCACGCGGGCGTCAAGACCGTGCTGCTCCGCCAGTTTGTCGCGGAGCAGCGCGATTTCTGAGAAGAGCGCGGACAGCGGACGGTTATCGGTGTGGCCGCCGCTGTCGGCCTCGACCGTGATGTCCTCGGCCACCGGCACATGTCGCGCAAGCTCGGCTTCTCGCGCGGTCAGCTTGCCGGACGCTACGAGCGCCGAAACCATTGCTGCCGGGGCAGGCTCCATGAACACGCGGGCGACCTCGGGGCGCGACACCTTCGCCATCACGTGGTTCGTGCGAACGATCGCGCCGGACGGATCTGTCGACAGGCCTGACAGCGCGTAGTGCATGACCGCGGGGGTGAGCTTCATGAACGCCGACGCCTCGACGACGCGGACGCCCCGCGCGATGAACAGCTCGGCGACGCGCGCCTCGAGCGCAGCCTCGTTGGGTGAGTGGATCAGGTTTGCGCCCCACGCCAGTCCCGTTCTGCCCGCCAGCCTGTCCTGGATGTCGGCCAGTCCACGCTCCACGGCGGCGTACGAGAGGCCGCCCGCGCCGAAGAAGCCCAGCATGCCGGCCTCCGCCATCGCCACCACCAGCGCCGGTGTCGCGATGCCATTTGCCATGGCCCCGGTGACATAGGGAAAACGGATCCCGTGGGCCTCGCAGAACTCACGGTCGCCCAACCACTCCGGGTATGTCGGCGGCAGCGTCCCCACCAGGGATACGTCGGACGCGCCGGCGCCCACCAACTCGCCTCCCATGGCAAGGCCCAGCTGCGCGGTCGCCTCTTCGCGGACCACGTGGATCGGGTGGCGCACGTATTGAAGGATGTGAGCGATGTCCTGTGCTGCGAACGCCGGCGGCGCCGTACTCGGGCGCCACCCACCCAGAACCGGGCTCACAGCCGCATCGGTGCGATGCCCCAATACGGCGGTAGGTCGCTCATTCACTGCCAATTCCCTTCAATCGTCAGCGCTGACGTGTATCGCCTAGGTGGCCATATGCCTGAGCTGAAGAAATCCAGCAATGAGTTTCTCATGAACCACCATCATCCGGGTCCAAACTCCCGATCATTGGGGTCTCCCCAAAACTCGAGGTAAGTTGCGTTTGTTCGGTTCGTGATCTTCGGCCCGTCAGCCGAGTGGGACGTCCGGGCGGTTCACGTCATGGGCGCAATCCTGGCCCATGGAATAGGTGTAATCGAAACCTGACAATCCGAAAGCCATGATTCGCGGTGCCAACCCCGACAGAGCCTGCCAACTACCCGCTGCCGCCCGCCGGTCCGCCGCTGCCCGCCGATATCGGTCGGCTGCTGCTTCGCTGCGACGACCGCCCGGGCCTGATCGCCGCGGTGAGCAGCTTCCTGACTCAGGCTGGCGCCAACATCATTTCCCTGGACCAGCACTCCACCGCGCCAGAGAACGGAACGTTTCTGCAGCGCGCCATCTTCCATCTGCCCGGGCTGACCGCCGCGATCGACGGGCTGGAACGCGAGTTCGCCAGCACCATGGCCAGCAAGTTCGATATCGACTACCGATTTACCGAGGCCGCCAAGCCCAAGCGGGTCGCCATCATGGCATCCAAGGAAGACCACTGCCTGCTAGACCTGTTGTGGCGTAATCGTCGCGGCGAACTTCAGATGTCGGTTGCCATGGTTATCGCCAACCACCCAGATCTGGCCGAGCGCGTGCGGCCCTTCGGTGTGCCGTTCATACATATCCCCGCCAGCCGCGACACCCGCGCCGAGGCCGAACAACGTCAACTTCAGTTGCTCAGCGGCAATGTCGATTTTGTAGTGTTAGCTCGCTACATGCAGATACTCACTCCGACGTTTCTCGACGGAGTCGGCTGTCCCCTGATCAACATCCACCATTCGTTCTTGCCGGCATTTGTCGGTGCATCCCCGTACAAGCGAGCACGGGAACGCGGCGTCAAGCTGATCGGCGCAACCGCCCACTACGTCACCGAAGTGCTCGACGAGGGGCCGATCATCGAACAAGACGTCGTACGTGTCGATCACACGCACACTGTCGACGACTTGATTCGCGTCGGTGCAGACGTCGAACGTGCAGTGCTCTCCCGCGCCGTGCTCTGGCATTGCCAGGACCGAGTAATCGTGCACAATAACCAGACCATCGTTTTCTGATGCGCCATCGTTTTCCGAAGGCAACGGTCCGGCAAAATCACTTGTGTCACTGTGATTTAAGGCGCGTCGGACAACTTCTCGCGCAACCGGCGATTCACCGGTTCGGGCAGTAGCTCCGACACATCACCACCCAGCATCGCGACCTCTTTGGCCAGCGACGATGACACGAACGAATACTGCGGCGCCGTCGCCACAAAGAACGTGTCGACGCCCGCGATGTGCTTGTTCATCTGCGCCATCTGCAGCTCGTATTCGAAGTCGGTGCCGGTGCGTAGACCTTTCACGATCGCCGTCATCCCGCGGGATGTGACGAAGTCGACCACCAGACCCTGTCCGGCCTCCACCCGCAAATTGGGCACGTGCTGCGTCGACTCCTCGATCATCGCGATCCGCTCGTCTAGGTCGAACATGCCCTTTTTGGCGGCGTTGAACAGGATCGCCACCACCACCTCGTCGAACTGCGCCGCGGCGCGTTCGAAGACGTCGATGTGACCCAGCGTCACCGGATCGAATGATCCCGGGCATACGGCGCCACTCATGACGGACCACGGTACACCGTGCTCAGAGCCGTTCGGCCAGCTCCAAGCGGGTGTCGCCATAGACACGCGCGGGCCATAAAGACCAGCCGACCGGCCATGTCAGCGGCGGGCCGGCGGCAGCGCGCTCCACCACCGCCACGGTTCCTTCGTGCACCCAGCCGTGGGTCGTCAGAGCCACCAAAAGCACGTCAACCTCGGCGGCCGCAACGCCGTAGGGCGGGTCGGCAAGGACGAGGTCCACCGGTGCTGAAGCCCCGGCCGCCAGGACGGCTGCCACGGCGCCGCGGCGCAGCGTGGCGCCGGCCAGACCCAGCATCTCGATATTTCGCGCGATGACGGACCCGGTGCGCTGGTCGGACTCAACAAACAGCGCGGAGGCCGCGCCGCGCGACAGCGCCTCGAGTCCCAGTGCGCCCGAGCCGGCGTAGAGGTCCAGCACTGCCAAGCCGGTCAGATCGCGTCGGGCACTCACGATGTTGAACAACGACTCACGCACCCGATCGGTGGTCGGCCGGGTCCCCCGCGGCGGGACGACAATGCGCCTACCACTCGCGACGCCGCCGATGATTCGCGTCAGCTCAGCACCACCAGCAGATCTCCGCCCTCGACTTGAGCGGTGCTCGACACCGCAACCCGCACCACGGTGGCGTCTTTGGGAGCGGTGATCGGGGCTTCCATCTTCATCGCCTCGATAGTGGCCAGGGTCTGGCCCGCGCTCACCTGGGCGCCCTCGGACACACCCACCGTGACCACCCCGGCGAACGGCGCGGCAACGTGATCGGGATTGCCGCGGTCGGCCTTCTCCGCGGCCGGAACTGTGCTGGCAATGCTGCGGTCGCGCACCAGTACCGGCCGCAGCTGGCCGTTGATGATGCACATCACCGTTCGCATGCCACGCTCGTCGGGGTCGGAGATGGCCTCGAGCCCGATCAACAGCTCAACGCCGCGCTCAAGTTTCACCCGGTGCTCGTCGCCCTGCCGCAGGCCGTAGAAGAACTGGTTGGCCGACAATTGCGACGTGTCGCCGTAGATCTCCCGGTGCTCCTCGAATTCCCTTGTCGGGCCAGGGAATAACAACCTATTCAGGGTGGCCTGACGCTTGGGCCCGGTCAGCGCCAGTCCCGCCTCGTCCTCAGCCGTGAGTTGCTGGGTGGGCTTGGCCGGGGCGCGGCCGGCCAGCGCCGCGCTACGCAGAGGTTCGGGCCACCCGCCGGCCGGGTCGCCCAACTCACCCCGCAGGAACCCCAACACCGACTCCGGGATGTCGAATCGTGCAGGCTCAGCGGCGAATTCGTCCGCACTTACACCCGCGCCGACCAGCGCGAGCGCCAAGTCGCCGACCACCTTCGACGACGGTGTGACTTTGATCAGCCTGCCCAGCACCCTGTCGGCGCCGGCGTAGGCCTCTTCGACCTCTTCGAATCGATCGCCCAACCCCAGCGCAATCGCCTGCTGGCGCAGATTGGATAATTGCCCACCCGGAATCTCATGGTGGTAAACCCGACCCGTCGGTCCCGGAAGCCCGGATTCAAAGGGCGCGTATACTTTTCGCAACGCTTCCCAGTACGGCTCCAGCGCGCATACCGCCGAGAGAGACAGCCCGGTGTCGTACTCGGTGTGCGCGGCGGCGGCGACGATCGAGCTCAGGGCGGGCTGGCTGGTTGTTCCGGCCATCGGCGCGGCGGCACCGTCGACGGCGTCGGCCCCGGCCTGCCAGGCCGCCACATAGCTGGCCAACTGACCGCCCGGGGTGTCGTGGGTGTGCACGTGGACCGGCAGGTCGAAGCGACTGCGCAGGGCGCCGACCAGCAGCTTTGCCGCCTGCGGTCGCAACAGCCCGGCCATGTCTTTGATGGCCAGCACGTGTGCGCCGGCGTCGACGATCTGCTCGGCAAGTTTCAGGTAATAGGCCAGCGTGTACAGCCGCTCGCCCGGATCGGACAAGTCACCGGTGTAGCACATCGCGACTTCGGCTACCGCAGTGCCTGTTTCACGTACGGCGTCGATCGCCGGGCGCATCGACTCCACATTATTGAGTGCGTCGAAAATCCGGAAGATGTTGATTCCGGTGGCCGTTGCCTCCTCGACGAATGTCGACGTAACCACCTCCGGATACGGCGTGTATCCAACGGTATTCCGTCCCCGCAACAGCATCTGCAAGCAGATGTTGGGCAGCTTCTCACGCAGCGTCGCCAGCCGCTCCCAGGGATCCTCCTTGAGGAAACGCAGCGCCACATCGTAAGTCGCACCGCCCCAACACTCTACAGACAACAACTGCGGCATCGTCCGGGCGATGTACGGCGCAACCGCCATCAGTCCGCTGGTACGCACTCGGGTAGCCAGCAGCGACTGATGGGCATCACGGAACGTAGTGTCGGTAACGCCGACCGCCGTCGACTCCCGCAGCCAGCGCGCGAAACCCTCGGGCCCCAGCTCGATCAATCGTTGCTTGGACCCGGCCGGCCGCGCCACCTGCAGATCGATGTCGGGCAGCTTGTCGTGCGGATAGATCGGTGACGGGCGCGTGCCGTGCGGCTGGTTGACGGTGACATCGGCCAGATAGTTGAGGATCTTCGTGCCGCGGTCGGCGGAGGCGCGTGCCGTCAGCAGCTGCGGACGCTCATCGATAAACGATGTGGTAACGCGGCCGGCCTGGAAGTCCGGGTCATCCAAAACCGCCTGCAGGAACGGAATATTCGTTGACACTCCGCGAATGCGGAACTCCGCGATCGCCCGGCGCGCCCTGGCCACCGCCGTCGGGAAGTCACGGCCCCGGCAGGTCAGCTTGACCAGCATGGAATCGAAGTGCGCGCTGATCTCGGCACCCAGGTTGGTGCTGCCGTCCAGCCGGATGCCCGCACCACCAGGTGTACGCAGCGCGCTGATGCGTCCGGTGTCGGGCCTGAAGCCGTTGGCCGGATCCTCGGTGGTGATCCGGCACTGTAGTGCCGCGCCGTGCGGCACGATGTCCTGCTGCCGCAGACTCAGGCCGTCGAGCGTGTCCCCCGATGCGATGCGCAGCTGGCTCGACACCAGGTCGACGTCGGTGATCTCCTCGGTGACGGTGTGCTCCACCTGAATCCGGGGATTCATCTCGATGAAGACGTATTGGCCGTTCTCGTCCAGCAGAAACTCGACGGTGCCTGCGCAGCTGTACCCGATGTGACGGGCGAAGGAAACCGCATCGGCGCACATCTTGTCGCGCAGGTCCCGGGCCAAGTTGGGCGCGGGCGCGAGTTCGATGACCTTCTGATGGCGGCGCTGCAGGCTGCAGTCGCGCTCGTAAAGGTGGATCACGTTACCGAGGTTGTCGGCCAGGATCTGGACTTCGATGTGGCGTGGTTTGAGCACCGCCTGCTCGAGATAGACGGTGGCGTCCCCGAATGCGGACTCAGCCTCCCGGCTGGCGGCTTCGATCGCTTCGGGCAGCGCTGCGATATCGCTGACGCGGCGCATCCCACGGCCGCCGCCGCCGGCAACCGCCTTGACGAACAGCGGAAACCGCATGTCGGCGGCCGCCAACACCAGCTCGTCCACCGAGGCTGATGGTGCCGACGAGGCGAGCACCGGCAGCCCGGCCTCGCGGGCCGCGGCAATCGCCCGCGACTTATTTCCGGTGAGCTCAAGCACTTCGGCACTGGGACCGACGAAGGTGATGCCCGCCGCGGCGCAGGCCGCGGCCAGGTCCGGGTTTTCCGACAAGAATCCATAACCCGGGTAGACGGCGTCGGCACCCGCCCCGCGTGCCGTGTCGACGATTTCGTCGACGGACAGGTACGCGCGGACCGGGTGGCCAACCTCGCCTATCTGGTAGGACTCGTCGGCTTTGAGCCGGTGCTGCGAATTTCGATCCTCATACGCATAGACGGCGACCGTGCCGACACCCAGTTCGTAGGCGGCGCGAAACGCGCGGATCGCGATCTCCCCGCGATTGGCCACCAGTACTTTGGAGATCACCTTGACCCCTACCCTCGTCGCGCTGTATCAGTTACAGACACCTAAACAAGTGTCGACCAGAAGTTCCAGAACCGCACCATGATCAGCAGAAACACTCCGGTGAACCAGAGCACCGCGATCGACCATCGCCATTGGAATAACAGCCGCACGACGGCGTTCGAGCCCTCGAACGACGCACGAAACGCGATCGATGTCACCACAACCAGCAGCGTAAGGGTGACCACCCAGACCACCATGCAGTAGGGGCACAACGCCCCAATGCGGTAGAGGCTCTGAAAGATCAGCCAATGCACGAACACCGCACCAATCAGGATGCCGGCGTCCAGCCCAGCCCAATACCAGCGCGGCAGAGGAACTTTCGTCGCCGCAAGAACACCGGTGACCAGTACCACGGTGAAACCGACTATGCCGAGTAGCGGGTTGGGAAAGCCCAGCACTGACGCCTGCGGTGTGGTCATCACCGAGCCGCACGACACGATCGGATTGATATTGCATGACGGCACGTACGACGGATTGAGCAGGAGTTGGATCTTTTCCACCGTCAGCGTCATCGAGGCCAACAAGCCGATTGCGCCCGCAATCAGCACCCACCACGCGCTAGGCGCGGGAGCCGGTGTCAGGTCGGATTGCGCAGTCGGTTGCGCTGACACCGCGACCGTCACGATTTCGCAGGTGTGACAACCGTGTCGATGCCCGGCACATCGCCCACGATGCTTTTGATCTTGGTGATCAGGGCGTCCGGTGTCGACGGGTCGTAGTTTTCGCCGTTGATCTTGATCGTCGGGGTCGCGGTGATATTCGCGGCCGCCGCCTCGGCGCTGACCTTGTCGAGGTATTTCCCGCTGTTCACGCAGTCCGGAACCTTGCCGACTGCCCCGGCCTGGCGGGCGATTTCGATCAACTTCGCGTTGTCGGGGAATGAGGTTCCGCGTTCATCGGGCTGGACGCCGTCGTCGAAGAGATGGGTACGGAAAATCCGGAACGCATCTTTGGATTCGTCGGCGACGCACAGAGCCGCCGCGCCGGCCCGCGACGAATAGTTCTGGTTCTTCTGGCTGTCGAGAATGGAGACCATGGAGTAGTCGGCCGCAATGGCTCCGATGTCGATGAGCTTGGCTACCGGCGGTCCGAAAGTCCGCTCGAAATTACCGCAGGCCGGACACAGGAAGTCCTCGTAGAACGAGACCACGGCTTTGGGGTTGTTCGTTCCGGGCGCATTGACCACGTTGTTCGACGCGACCCGCACCGTATCGCCCTGCCCGGTGGTTGCGCTCTTCTTGTCGTGATGCGAGATCACGATGTAGCCGACTACGGCGACCGCGAAGATCACCACGAATGCGGTGCCGAGGATCTGGACGAGTCGACCGGATTTGCCGGTGGTCGACTTCAGGTCGAATCGCGGGGGACTCTTTTTGTCGGCCACAGGTTCGCTGATCCTCACGTGCTTGATGTGTCCCGGCTAGCCGGGTGACGGCGTTTCCAGCGTACCGGCGCGATTGAAGCTGGCGATCAGACCCGGCTCAGGTGCGCACGCAGAGCCGATATCAGCTCGCTGGTCGCGGCAGCGCTGCCGCCGCCGAGCGGAAACAGGTTGGCAAAGCCGTGCGTCAGCGAACGCATGAAGCGCAGGTCGACCGGAGTCCCGGCGGCCCGCAGCGCCGCGGCGTAGCTCTCGCCCTCGTCGCGCAGTGGATCGAAACCCGCGACCGCGATCAACGCGGGCGCGAGCCCAGACAGCGACTCGGCCAGCAGTGGCGACACCCGCGAATCTGTGGGATCGATACCGGAACGGCTCAGGTATTGAGACTCGAACCAATCCATGTCCCGTTTGGTCAGCAAATAGCCACGGGCGAACAGGCTCAGAGATCGGGTCCGTGCGGTGAAATCGGTCCTGGGATAGAGCAGCCACTGCAGCACTGGTGCGGGATCACCGCTGTCTCGCGCCAGTTGGCACACGACGGCGGCTAGGTTGCCGCCGGCGCTGTCACCGCCGACCGCGACCCGCCCGGGGCTGGCGCCCAGTTCACCGGCGTGCTCGGATGCCCACCGGAAGGCCGCATAGGCATCCTCGACCGCGGCCGGTGCCGGATGTTCGGGCGCCAGTCGGTAGTCGACCGACAACACGTGAATGCCCGCGTCACGGCACGTCAACCGGCATAGCGCGTCATAGCTGTCCAGGCCGCCGATCGCCCAGCCGCCACCGTGGTAGAAGACCAGCAAGTCTCCTACCAGGGTGGGCCCGCCATTGGCGGGTCGGTAATGCCGCGCCGGGATCTCACCGGCCGACCCCGGTATCGAGAGATCGTCGACCGTGACGTGAATCTGAGGTCCGGGAAACCCCGTCAACCTCTCCCGAAACTGGATGCGCGACACCGCCGGGTCGTCGTCGACAACCAGGCCATCGATGCCGGCCAGCCGCATACCCGACAGCATCAGCTGGAGCGTGGGATCAAGCGTGTTGCCGTCGATGATGACCGAACGACCGCCGGACAGCACCCGCCGTGCCGGGGCTGGGATCCAAGGAATGACCTTGGCGCCAACATTGGTCACCGCGCCCTGCAGGCGACTCGTCCAGCGGGGCTGCGCGCGTTTGGCTTGAAGGTGGACATCCGGTGCGCCTGGCAGACTCTTGGTCATGGGCTGCTCCCTCGAGAAAAACATAGTCACGCTGAACGACGGCAATTTGATCCCCGCCATCGGGCTCGGGGTTTTCCAGGTCCCCCCGGCGGACACCGAGCTGGCGGTGAGCGCTGCACTGCGCGCCGGCTACCGGCATGTCGATACCGCGGCGGCCTACCGTAACGAAAGGGAGGTCGGACGAGCGGTTGCCGATTCCGGCGTGCCTCGCGATGAACTCTACTTGGTGACCAAATTGTGGAACGCAGACCAAGGCTACGACAGCACACTGAAGGCATTCGACGCCAGCATGAGCCGCCTTGGACTCGACTATCTCGATCTCTACCTGATCCACTGGCCGCAACCTGCGCTCAACAAATACGTGGAGACCTTCAAGGCTTTCACCACTTTGCGCGACCAGGGCCGAGTCCGGTCCATCGGAGTCAGCAATTTCGAGCCCGAGCACCTCACCGTTCTCATCGACGCCACCGGCATCGTCCCGGCGGTCAACCAGATTGAACTGCATCCGCGATTCCCCCAAACAGAATTGCGGGAGGCGCACGCCCATCACGGAATCGCCACCGAGGCGTGGGCACCGCTGGGACAGGGCGCGTTACTTACTGATCCGACGGTCACCGCCGTCGCCGAAGGTTGCGGGCGGAAACCCGCGCAGGTGTTGATCAGGTGGCATATCCAGCTCGGTAATATCGTGATCCCAAAGTCGGTCAACCCCTCAAGGATCGCGAGCAACTTCGACGTGTTCGATTTCGAACTCAGCCCCGATGAAATGGCCGCGATCTCCTCACTGGATGATGGGACCCGTCTTGGTCCGAATCCACGAACCTTCAATTTCACAGGCAGGTGAGATGATGTCGGGCCCCTCGATCCCCTCGATAACGTTCAATGACGAAAACACGATGCCGGTCCTTGGCCTGGGCGTCGCGGGATTGTCGGACGACGAGACCGAGCGCGCGGTGTCGGCGGCGCTGGAAATCGGCTGCCGGCTCATCGACACCGCCGCGGCTTACGGCAACGAAACGGCGGTTGGCCGCGCGATTGCCGCCTCCGGGATTCCCCGCGCGGAACTGTTCGTCACCACCAAGCTCGCTACGAAAGACCAGGGTTTCAGCAAGGCCCCGCAAGCCTGTACCGCCAGCTTGGAGCGACTCGGCCTGGATTACGTCGACCTCTACCTGATCCATTGGCCGGCCCCGTCGCTGGGCAACTACGTCGACGCCTGGGGCGGCCTGATCCAAGCCCGCGGCGATGGGTATGCCCGCTCGATTGGCGTATCCAACTTCAGCGAGGATCATCTGTCGACGGCCATCGACCTCACCTTCGTCACGCCGGCGGTCAACCAGATCGAGCTGCACCCACTGCTCAACCAGGCCGACATGCGCAATTCTGACGCGCAGCACAACGTGGTCACGCAGTCACATACCCCGCTGGTTCTCGGCAAGTTGATGGACAACACGACGGTGACCTCGGTCGCCGGCGAGTACGGCAAGACCCCCGCGCAGGTATTGCTGCGGTGGAATCTACAACTGGGTAATGCGGTGATTTTCCGCTCGTCCAAAGCCGAGCGCATTGCCAGCAATATCGACGTCTTCGACTTCGAATTGGCCGCCGAGCATATGGAAGCAATCAATGGGCTCAACGACGGCACCCGGGTGCGCGAGGACCCGGAGACCTACGACGGCGTTTAGCTAGCCGGTACGGTCCACGAGGGAGGTTGTGTTGGTCACTTACTATCCCGCGCTCGCCCAGCGCGTCCGAAGCCAACGCGATTTGCAGCCCGACATGTACGGGAATTTCGACTTCGATCGACAGCCGGAGCGCTTGGCCACCGAGCCCGGCGTCGACTCCGCTCTGCCCGAGTGGGTCGCCGGCCGCGAGCCGATTCTGGAGGACCACCGCGTCACCGAATTGATCGGCACGGCCACCATGCTCGGCGACGTCGTCGCCGACCCGTATGCGGCGCTGATGACCAAGCACAGCGTCACGTACCTGATCGACATGCTCAAGACAGCCTGCCGAGAAGGAATCGAGGCGGTGCCCGACGCGCCCCCCGAACTCGCCACGTTCATTGGTGCCATGGAAGCCGCCCCGGCGTGGATCGACTTCGACCTGGTGCGCGACGGCGCCCGACAGGAGCGCATTCCCGCGGCGTTATTGGCTCCCTTCAGCACCCGCGGAGCGTTCGTCGCGACCTTCACCAATACCTACGCCGCACTACCGATGGCCCTGACCGGCGCCCTATCCGGCAAGCGGGCCGCCCGGCGCGTCAACGAGACGGCCAGTTTCTTCGCCGTTACCACCCTGCCTGGCGCGCTGGACCGATATGGACCCGGCTTCGAAGCCGCCGCCATGGTCCGGTTGATGCACTCGATGGTCCGCTACAACGCCCTGAAGAAATCCGACAAATGGGATACAGCCATCTACGGCATGCCGGTGCCGCAGGTAGACCAGATGCCCGCGGGAATGATCGGCCAATACCTACTGGCCCGCAAAGTCCGCCAGCAGGGGCGGTCCGAGTTCACCGCCGAGGAGCGTGCGGCCATCGAATTCGCCAGGTATCGCTGCTTTCTGCTTGGCCTGCCGGAGGAACTCCTACCCGCCGAACCCGCCGACATCATGCACGTCATGCACGCGCGCTCAGCACTTCTACGGCACGGATTCGACACCATTTGCGGTGAACTCGTTCGCGGCACGATGGCGGCCTATCTGCGCCCGAACACCACCGCGTTCGACCGTTGCGCCGAAGCGGTCGAGAAGAGTTTCAGCAAGCTAACGTTCGTCCGCACGTTCTGCAACGGTGATCGCGAGATCGCCGAGGCCATGGGCGTCTCACTCGGGCCTACGGATCTCGTGCGCATCGCCCTCACCACGCCCTTCATCATCGGGCGTTTGACCGCCGTGACCCACGCAAGCCGTATCCCCGTGCTTCGCGACATCACCGACGCATACGTCATCGGGCTCCTCAAGCTCCGGCTGGCCACCTACGGAAAACCCGAATTCACCACCGACGCGGCGCATTACACACCGGCCACCCATTAGGCGGGCTTAGCCGGCCGGGCAGGTGGCCGCGGCCTGACGCAGTACGTCCGTGGACGGCTGGTCCACCGGCAGCTGGTAACCACGCAGCACCGCGATGAACTGTATGGCGTATTGACACCCAAAGGCTTTATTCGGCGGCATCCATAGAGCTGGTGGCGAATCGCCTTTGTCCTGATTCGCCTGACCCTCGACGGCGAGCAAATTGGCCGGGTCGTTGGCGAAACGAAGCCGCTCAGCGGCGGGCCAGCCGTAGGCACCCATGTCCCAGGCGTAGGAGAGCGGGACGATGTGATCGATCTGCACCGATTCGCCAATCTGGGCGCCGCGTTGGAACGCGACCGTGGTGTTGGTGTACGGGTCGTGCAGAGTGCCGGTGGCCACCGCATCTGGACAGCGCTTGATCGACACATACGTCTTGTCGACGAGGTCGCGGTTGAGGATGTCATCGCGAGTGTCACATCCGTTGTGCCCTCCTGGGGCATCGTTGTTGTCGTCCCAGGCGTCGCCGAACGCCGGCCTGCGGTAGTCGTAGCGGCGGGCCCGCTGCGGCAGCACGACAATCCCCGCCAGCACATCGGCGCCGGGTTGCACCGTCGGGACGTCGGCGCGCGCGGCGGCCTCGCCGCTGCGCCTGGCCGCCGATGATCCCAACGTCTGATAGGCGACGACCACCGCGAGCACCGCGGCAGCGGACAACCACAGCAGCAGCTTTCGGTTCATGACTTGTCTAAATATTCGATGCGGTCGGTGTCGGTGAATCGTGCTGCCAGTGCGGCCAATCCGGGGTGCGATTCCGCATCCGCATAAGCCTGCGTGCAGAACTCACGGGCGGCCTCGATGAACACCAGGTGGTCGGCCAGCGACAGCAGCCGCAAGGTGCCCCGCCTACCGGACTGCATGCGGCCCAGCACGTCGCCTTCTCGGCGCTCCTTGAGGTCCAGGTCGGCGAGCGCGAAACCGTCCTGGGTCGCGGCGACCGCGGACAGCCGGCGACCGGCCTGCGATCCCGGCGAGACCCAGCTCGCCAACAGACACAGGCTTGGGTGTTGGCCGCGGCCGATGCGGCCGCGCAGCTGATGCAGCTGGCTGATGCCGAACCGGTCGGCGTCCATTACCAGCATGACCGTGGCGTTGGGGACGTCGACGCCCACCTCGATAACGGTGGTACACACCAGCACATCGATCTGGCCGGTCCGGAAAGCCGCCATCGCGGCCTCCTTCTCATCAGCGGGCAGCTTCCCGTGCATCAGCCCTAGCCGCAGATCCGCCAGCTTGCCGGAATGTAAGCGGACGAAAAGTCCTTCGGCCGTTGCCGACGGTCTGGGAGGTGGCTCACCTTGTTTGGAGCTTTTTTTGGGTTCGTCGGTCTCGTCGATCCGCGGCGCCACCACATAGGCCTGGCGGCCGGCCGCGACCTCTTCGGCGATGCGCTGCCAGGCGCGGTCGAGCCACGCGGGTTTGTCCTCGACAAAGATGACGTTGGACGTGATCGGCTGGCGTCCGCGCGGAAGTTCGCGCAATGTCAAGGTTTCCAGGTCACCGTAGACGGTGAGCGCCACGGTGCGGGGTATCGGCGTGGCGGTCATCACCAACAGATGCGGCGTGATGCCGGTAGGGGCCTTGGCACGCAACTGGTCTCGCTGCTCGACCCCGAAGCGGTGTTGTTCGTCGACCACCACCATGCCCAGCTTGTGGAACTCCACCGCGTCCTGCAGCAGGGCGTGAGTGCCGATCACAATCCCGACTTGACCGCTGACGATCTCGGCACGGACCTGCTTCTTCTGCGCGGCCGTCATCGACCCGGTGAGCAGCGTCACCCGGGTAGACGCGTCGGCCCCACCCAGCTGGCCCCCGGTGGCCAACGGACCCAGCACGTCTGTAATCGAGATAAGATGCTGTGCGGCAAGAACTTCAGTTGGCGCCAGCAGGGCACACTGGTAGCCCGCGTCGACCATCTGCAGCATCGCCAGCACCGCGACGATAGTCTTGCCCGAACCGACCTCACCCTGCAGCAGCCGGTTCAACGGGCGGGTCGCCGCGAGCCCGTCGGACAGCACGTCGAGCACCTCGCGCTGCCCCACGGTGAGCTCGAACGGCAACCGCTGCAACAGTTGCGCAGCCAGACCATCAGATTTCCGCGGCGCCGATGGACCTGATTCCGACAGCTCACCATGCCGACGGGCCGCCAGTGCCCACTGCAGCCCGACGGCTTCGTCAAAGGCCAGCCGCTCACGCGCACGCAGTCGTTCGCGCTCGTTCTCCGATAGATGGATGGCGCGTAGCGCCTCATCCTCGGAGACCAGGCCGAGTTCGGCGCGCAGATTGTCGGGCAGCGGGTCGGGCACCGGATCGAGCACGTCGAGCACTTGGCGGACGCAGCCGAAGATATCCCAGCTCTGCAATTTGGCGCTTGCCGGATAGATCGGGAAGAAGCTCCGTTCGAAATCCGACAACGACAGCTCTCCGCTTGCTGCCTGCGAGGCATTGGCGATGCTGCGCAGTGAAACGGTCCCGTGGTTCTTCCCGTCCGGCGAGTCAAGGATGAGGAACTCCGGGTGCGTCAGCTGCATCGCGCCTTTATAAAACCCGAGCTCGCCCGACAACATGACCTTGGTGCCCTCGGTGAGCACTTTCTTGATGTACCGCGCGTTGAAGAACGTGGCGGTGATCTTGTTGCCGCCCGAGCCAACCGTGACGAGCAACATCGTGTTTTTGGGGCGCTTTTTCATCCACCGCTCATCCACCCGGGTGATGGTGTCGACGATGGTGATGTGCTGGCCCTCTTCCGGTCGTTCGTCATCGGCGTCACGCACGGCCGCACCCTCGGTGTAGCTACGCGGGTAGTGGCGCAACAGATCGTCAACAATCCGGATGCCGAAAACCTCGTCGAGCAGATCGGCCGCCTTGGCGCCGACGATGTAGTCCAGCCGATCGGTAAGCGACACCACGGCTACTCCACCCCGATCAACAGTGCGTCACCGCGATGGCCGGTGTGGTAGATCAGCAGCTCGGTGCCCGGATGGTTGTCATGCACGTGTTCTTCGAGGATGTCGCCGACCGCGGTGACGTCGGCGTCGCCGTCTATACCGGCACCGACCAGCACCGTCACCAGGTCACCGCCCGAAGCCAGTAGCAGATCGAGCAGTCCGATCGCCGCGCCGGCCGCGTCGGCCGCCACGATCAGCACCTCGTCGCCCGAGATACCCAGACCGTCGCCGGGGGAACAGCGACCGGCCCACGTCAACGCGCTCTCGGTCGCGATGCGCACCGATCCGTGCCGGGCAGCTCCGGCGGCGCGGGCCATGGTGTAGCCGTCGTTGACTGCCTGCCCGCCTGGTTCGTGCACGGCCAGGGCGGCGAGCCCCTGCACCATCGACCCGGTCGGTATCGGCACCACATCGATGCCCCAGCCGATGGCCGCGGTGCAGCCGGCAACCAGTTCCTCGGCGGCCACATAACCGTTGGGCAGGATCATCACCTGCGCTGCGCCGGCGTCCACCACGGCCCGCACCAACTGATGGGCACTGATATCGGCGCTCGGATCGCTGGCATCCGCACCCCGTTGCAGCACGCAGGCGCCCTCGCCGGCGAACAACTCGGCGGCAGCGTCTCCGTCGACGACGGCCAGCACCGCCCGTTCCCGCGTCCAGCCGCCCGCCGGCAGTCTGGTGGTTCCGGAGGTCAGGGCCGAGACCACGATCCGGCTGAGCCGCCCGGCCACCAGACCCGCTTCGACCGCGGCGCCGGCGTCGTCGGTGTGCACGTGCACCGAGTACCCGCCTTGGGTTGTCGACTGCGCGGCGGTGATCGCCACCGATTCACCGAGTTCACCCAGCCGATCCCGGAGCGCGTCCGCCGCGGCGGCATCGCAACCGCCAAGCAGGTACATCACCTCGAATTGCGGTGCCGGCCGGTCGGTCGTAGTGGTCAGTCTCGTCGAGGCCGGCCAGTCGGGCAGGGTGCGCGGCGACAGCTCGTATACCGCCCGGGCGGGCGCCTGCCCGGTGACGGTTGAACACAGCGCGTCCAGCAGAACCAACAAGCCGCGTCCACCGGCATCCACCGCACCGGCGTCAGCGAGCACGTCGAGTTGCTCGGGCGTCTTCTCCAGCGCGATCACGGCGGCGTCGCCGGCGGCCGCGATCGCCCGGGCCAGCCCCTCCCCGCCGCTGGCGCACTCTTCGGCGGCGCCGGCGGCGGCCCGCAGCACCGAGACGATGGTCCCCGGGATCTCCTCGCCACCCATCGAGGTGATGACCAGCTCGACGCCGCGCCGCAACGCGGCCCCAAACACGGTGACGTCGATGTCGGATAGCTCACCGCCGGAGCCTGCAGCCGCCGTCGCGGTGACATCGGCGATACCACGCAGGATCTGCGACAGGATGACGCCGGAGTTGCCGCGCGCCCCGTTCAGCGCACCCGCCGACATGGCGGCGGCGACCCGCGCGACGCACCCGGAGCCCGAGTTGGTTCCAACGTTGGCTTCGGCCAGCGCAGAGCGCATGGTGAACAGCATGTTGGCGCCGGTATCGGAATCCGCGACCGGGAACACGTTGAGCCGGTTGATCTCGTCGATGTGAGTGATCAGGTCGCCGACGGCGGTGTGCGCCCAGTCCCGCAAAGCGGACGCGTCCAGCAGACGATCCGAAGTGCCCAGTGTGACCCACCTCCTCCGCGCCAGCCCGCCGGTGGGCGCCAGCGTAGCTCGACGCCGCGCATGCAGTGGCCGCCCGCGCAGAACCACACGCCCGTGGGTCGAACCGGTTTAGTGAGCCTAGCCAGGGTGGGTGACAGCACCGACGTAACCTGTCCGGTGGTTATTGGTCGTTTTGGTGGTTGCCCACGTCAGTCGGTATCCTGAACGGGCCCGGTATAAGTCTGGGCTGTCCCGGCTCCCGATGTTCGAGTTGCCGGACCCCAAGCAGGAGATTTGAGGAGCTTCAACATGGCCGCTGTGTGCGATATCTGCGGGAAAGGCCCCGGCTTCGGTAAGTCGGTGTCGCACTCCCACCGCCGCACCAGCCGTCGGTGGGACCCCAACGTCCAGGCCGTGCACGTCGTGGCCCGTCCCGGCGGCAACAAGAAGCGGCTCAACGCCTGCGCATCCTGCATCAAAGCCGGCAAGGTCACCCGCGGCTAACTGGCGCTACACGGCCCTACATGACTAAGTGACCGGCGTCCACGGGCACGGTCACGCCCGTCACGTACCGAGACCGCGGGCTGACAAGCCAGAGCACCGCCTCGGTGACATCCTGCGGGTCAACCAACGGCACGTCGGGTAGCAGCATCTGCGAGACAGCCGCATTCGGATTCTCCAGCATGCGGTTGACGACGAAATCGTTGAGGATCATCGGCGTCGCGACGCCGCTCGGATGCACCGAGTTGACCCGAATTTTGTGCGGCCCGTACGCGTTCGCCGCCGAGCGCATCAGCCCGACAACACCGTGCTTTGACGCGGCATAGGCGAACATGGCGGCGCTACCGTCGCCCCCCCGGCCGGTCAGGCCCTGCGAAGAGCTGATCAGAACCACCGACCCACCCCGGCCCTTGCGAATGATCGAGGGCACGGTGGCAAGCAGCGTGTGCCACACACCTTTCAGGTTGGTGTCGACGATCGTGGTGAAAACCGGTTCGGTGTGGGTGTCCGGGTCGCCGATCGCCACCACCCCGGCGTTTGCAATGACGATGTCGATGTCGCCGAGTTCGTCGATCCCGGCCTGCACTGCGGCTTCCAGCTGCGCCAGGTCACGAACGTCGGCGACGACGGGCATTACCCTGCGGCCGGCGGCTTCGACCAGCCCTGCGGTCTTGTCGAGATCGGATTTGGTGCCCAGCGAGTAGGGAATTGCCTCGACGTCGGCGCAGATATCAACGGCGACGATGTCTGCGCCCTGTTCGGCGAGCGCGACGGCGTGGCTGCGGCCCTGGCCGCGCGCCGCGCCGGTAATGACGGCGACGGTGTTGTCGAGTTCACCCATGGGACACCGACAGGGTCGTGCCGGTCTCTTGTTCGGCGAAAGCCACCAGACGTGCGGCGGCGGCGTAGTCGCAAGCAAGCACCGTACGACCGATGAGCGCCGGCGCGCCAAGCAGGCCCAACCTGCCGCTGACGCCGACATAGCTCCCCGGCGGGATGGGTTCGCTGATGCAGTACAGCGTGGGCGCCGCTCCTTGGTCGGCGTCGTTGGCGAACCGGTCTCCAACAGCCTTGACCGTCTTGTGCGCCAGCGACATCAGCGGCGAGTCGGAGATCTGCGACAGATTCGAGGCCACCCAGCCGGGATGGGTGAGTTGGGTGACGACCGGCGATCCGGCGGCGCGCAGTCTGCGGTCCAACTCCAGCCCCCACAGCATCACTGCCAGCTTCGACACCGCATAGGCGCCAAGTCGCGTCCACTTGTTGTTGCGCAGGTGCATGTCGTCGAGCCGCAGCTTCGCCGTGCGGTGCGCGTCGGAGCCGACGTTGATGATCTGGGAACGCACCCGGGGCAGCAGCAGGTTGGTCAACGCGAACGGCCCGAGCAGGTTGGTGCCCAGCGTCATCTCGAATCCGTCGACCGTGTCGGTACGGCGGTCGGCAATGGTGCCCGCATTGTTGATAAGGATGTCGATGTCACCCTCGACCAGGCTGGGGAAAGCGCGCACCGAAGCCAGGTCGGCGAGGTCCAGCTTGACCACAGAAGTCGAGCCGCCGACTTGGGCGGCGCGTTGCTCGCCGAGTTCGGTGTTGCGGACGGCCAGGATCACGTGGGCGCCGGCTTGGGCCAGAGCGCGCGTCGTACCCAGGCCGACGCCGTTGGTCGCCCCGGTGACGACGATTCGCTTGCCGGTCAAGTTGCCGAGCCGGCTCGGCGACCAAGGTGAAGTCACGGCGATCAGACTAGTGGCGATCGCGAGCGCGGCGAAGCCGGGTGAAGCGGGTCGCCACCATCGGGCGGGCCAATTCGACCCCGAATGACCGCAAGTCGGGTCAGTTCTGCCAACATGGTCTGCGACCTTGTAGCGGCGCGGCCATGAGAAGAGAAGATTCGGCGTGATTCGACATGAGTGACAGTGCACTGGAAATCACCAACCTCATCTACACCTACGCCGAACGGCTGGACGCCGGAGACCTGGACGCGGTGGCCGGGATCTTCGCGCACGGACGTATCTGCGGCGTGGAGAACGGTCCGCCCGAGACGGTGTTCGAAGGGAGCCCCGGGGTGCGGAAGTTGTACAACATGGCCACCAAGATCTACGAGGACGGCACCCCGAAGACCAGGCACAACACGAGTAACGTTCAGCTCCACATCAACGAGGCTGAAGGGACCGCGCGCAGCACGTCCTACTACAGCGTCACGCAGGCCACGCCCGATTTGCCGCTGCAGGTGATCGTGACCGGGCATTACAAGGACACGTTTCACCGGTTGGACGGCGTGTGGTGGTTCGACAGCCGCATCATGTTCGTCGACCAGGTCGGCGATGTCAGCCAGCATTTGAAGTTCTGATCACGTGGGAAATCCGGGCGTCTTCGACCTGGCAACCGTGTTGGCGGACGCGCAGCGCAAGGAGTCACTCACCGATTGGGGCGCCGGAGAGTTCGAACGTCCGCTGAGCGTGCTGCTCGCCGACTACGACCGGGCCTGCGTCGATGCCGATCTCAACGCGGTCGGGACACACATCCTGCGTTCGGGCATCGTGCACAGCCTGCGAATGCGGCTGCGTGCTCAGGAATGGGTCCGCCGCCACCCGGAGATCCTCGACGAGCGCATCGTCGCGCCGGTCGTCGTCGTCGGGATGATGCGCAGCGGAACCACGTTGTTGCAGCGGCTGCTGGCCGCCGACCCACGGTTCAACTGTGCCTACGGCTGGGAGGTGGTCGAGGCCGCGCCACGGCTCGACCACCGGTTCGCCGGTCTCGATCCGCGCATCGCCATCAGCCAAGCGCGCGAAGCGAAAACCCGCGAACTGGCACCGGATCTCTTCGCCATCCACCCCATGTATGCGCAAGAAGCCGAGGAAGAGATCGTCTTTCTGGCCGACACGTTTTTGTCGCATGTCCCCGAATCTGGTGCACACCTTCCCACGTACCGATCATGGCTGGACGAACAGGACTTCACCCCCGCCTATGACTACCTGAAGCGCATGCTGCAGTTCCTACAGTGGCAGAAACGGCAAAGAAACCCGGAGGGAACCTGGTCGCCTCAGCGCTGGGTACTCAAGTCTCCGGCGCACCTCGGCTATCTGGACCTGCTGCGCGCGCAGTTCGCGGACCTGCACATCGTGCACATGCACCGCGACCCGCGCACCACGATCGCTTCGGGCGCAAGCCTCAATGCGACCCTGCACGCAATGCACGCCGACACCGTCGACCTGAACCGGGTCGGCGCGCAATGGTTGCAGCGAATGGGTTGGACGAATGACCGGGCGATGGCGATCCGTGACCGATGGAACGACCAGACGGGTCTGGTTACCGATATCGCGTTCGACGACGCGGTGGCGGATCCGATCGGACAGGTATCCCGGGTCTACGACGCTTTCGGCCTGCCGCTTACGGTCGAGGCCGAAGGCGCGATGCTGCGCTGGCTGGACGAGCGTCCCCGCGAGGCGGCGCGCCCGGCCTACGGACTGGAGAACTACGGTCTGCAACCCGAACAAGTCGACGACCGGTTTGCGTTATACAACAAGCGCTTTAGGAAAAATGCCAGCGCTTTAGGAAAAATGCCGGCGAATCTAGAAGCAATTCCCCAATTGTGAGGAGCAGTTGATGGCTGACGATCCCGTCGCGACGGCATCCCAACACGAACAGGAAGTGGCGGCGCTCGAATTGATCGAGCACCCCACCGTCAAGGCGGCCTATCGAACTGTGGCCGAGAAGTGGCTGGGCCGCGCGAAGGCTTCAGAGGCGATGCGGGAGCGGTTCGACGATTCGTTCGCCGAGGTGATGTTCTCGGCGGCAGTGTGGTCGTCCAACCAGGACAAGCTGCGCCCCAAGATCAGTTGCATCACCCGGCTCGCGCATCCCGTGGACGGCCAAAGTATCCCCGGATCTCGTTGGGGAATCGACAATCCCGACAGCGTGTACCGGGTGATCCCGATATCGGGCGAGGAACGCTACGAGATCCGTGGCCGGGTTGGCGAGCATCGGATGACCGAGAACTACTTCACGCTGTGGGACGCCAACATGGGCACGGTAGACGTACTCAACGGCAGCACCATGGCCGTCGACTCCGACGGCAGCTTCACCATCTCCGTCGACTCCGAGCCCGCCAACGGGCGAGCTAACCATGTGCAGACTTCTCCTGCTGCGCACGAGTTCTACATCCGCGACGTGCTGTTGGACTGGGGCAGTGACGACCCCAATCATCTGGAGGTGCAGCGACTCGGCGGCCCACCTATAACGCCGGCGCGCACGCGCGACGAACAGGCCGAAGCGACGGCCGCGATGATGGCCTATTTTGCCGACTTCACCGGAAAGCTCAGCCACGGCGTCTACAAGATGCCGCCCAACCACTTCAATCTGGCGTGGTCAGCAGACAAAGTCGGCGCGATGCGAAACCAGGTCTATGTGATGGGCCGTTTCGACCTCGCACCCGACGAGGCGTTCGTGGTCGATCTCAGCGACGGTGGCGCCGACTACTTCACGGTGCCGCTCAGCAACATCTGGGGCACCACGCTGGACATTGTCGATCGCACCGGCAGCCTCAACAAGGCGCAGTCGGTTGCCAACGAGGACGGCACCTACACCTACGTCATCTCACCGGTCGATCCCGGCGTGACCAACTGGATCGACTCCGGCGGCCTGCGTGAGGGCATCTTGACCCTGCGAATGGCTGAGTTCGGTGCGAACGGACCTCGCGAGGACCTCGGCGCCCGCGGACGGGTAGTCAAGCTGGACCGGCTCGCCGCCGAGGTGCCGACATTGTGGGCAGTGGGCCCCGACGAACGGGCGACCCAGCTCGCCGATCGACGGAAGGCGTACCTGCGGCGCCTCCCGGAAGGGACGATTTGAGATGGCCCGCTGGCTGATCACCGGATGCTCCACCGGCTTCGGCCGCGAGATCGCCCGCGCCGCACTAGAGGCCGGCCACAGCGTGGTGGTAACCGCGCGAAAGGCCGGCACGGTGCAGGAATTCGTCGATGAGTTCAGCGACCGGGCCGTGGCCGTCGCACTCGACGTGACCGACCCCGGTCAGATCGCCGCCGCGGTTTCAGCGGCTGACGACGCGTTCGGCGGCATCGACGTGCTGGTCAACAACGCCGGCCACGGCTACCTGTCGGCAGTGGAGGAAGGCGAAGACGCCGAGGTTCGAAAGCTGTTCGACGTCAACTTCTTCGGTGCTGTCGATATGATCAAGGCGGTGCTGCCGGCCATGCGGGCTCGCGGTTCGGGGCACATTATCAATATCTCGTCGATGACCGGTCTGGTGGCCAACCCGCCCAACGCCTACTACTCGTCGACCAAGTTCGCGTTGGAGGCGGTGACCGAGGCGCTCGCCACCGAGGTGCGGCCGCTGGGCATCAAGGTGACCGCCATCGAGCCGGGTGCCTTCCGGACCGACTGGGCGTCGCGCTCGATGAAGGAGTCGGGTGCCCCGATTGCCGACTACGCCGACGTAGCGGCGCGCAAGGACCTGATCAAGCAGTTCGCCGATCACCTGCCTGGCGATCCGCGAAAGGTCGCCGAAGCGGTGCTGATGGTGACCCAGCTCGACGACCCGCCGCTACGGCTGCTGCTCGGCCGCGACGTACTCAAGGCGATGCGTGACAAGATCGCCACAACGACGTCGTCGATCGACGAGTGGGAGTCCGTCACCCGGGACGTGAACTTCCGTTACGAGTGAGTGATCTTTGGTGATCATGCGACTCGCACCCCATCTCGGGGTTGTTCGCCGGCTAGGTGGCCGGGTCCCTTCCGCGCTTCACGGCCACCAGCCGGACGAGGTCCGGTCTTACGGTCGGCTCCACGCTTGACGGCGGCCCCAACTGGGCCGACGACGCTAACGGGTTCCTCGTAGCGTGCGAGGTTGATCGCGGCGTTGTCATCACGCTGATGCGACGCCGAACACGCGTCGCACTGCCACTGTTGGGCCCAGCCGATGTCCTGCACATGCCCGCAGGCATGGCAGGTCTTCGAGGACGGGAACCAGCGGTCCGCGACCACCAACGCCGACCCGTACCAGCCTGCCTTGTAGGACAGATGCCGGCCCGGGGTACCCAGGGCTGCATCGGACAGTCCGCGCCGGCGGGCGCGGGCACCCGACAAGCCCCTTTGCCGCAACATGCCCGCCGCGTCCAAACCTTCAACAACGATGCGGCCGTGGGTTTTAGCCAACCGTGTTGTCAGGACATGCAGGTGATGGGTGCGGACATCAGTGACCCGGCGATGCAGCCGGGACAGCTTCGTGGTGCGCTCACGGTAACGCCGGGAACCTTTCACACAGCGCGAGCGGGCACGCGAAACATGCCGCAACTCGCGCGGCGCGGTCTCCAACGGGCGCGGGTTCTCGACACGTTCGATCACCACACCGTCAGTGGTCGCCACGGTCGCCAAACGTCGCACCCCGACATCCACCCCGACCCGCGAACCAGACACCGCGACGCCGGGGTGCTGGGGGCGCTGCACCAGCACCCGCACGCTCGCATCCACCCGTGCGCCGTTGCGGCGAACCGAGATCGCCAGCACCCGTGCCCGCCCGGCCCGGATCAGCCGCTCGAGGCGGCGGGTGTTCTCGTGCGTGCGGACCGTGCCGATCACCGGCAGCGTCACATGGCGGCGGTCGGGCTCCACCCGCATCGCCCCGGTGGTAAAACTCACCCGGTCGTGGTCGCGGCCTTTGCGTTTGAACCGCGGGAACCCTACCCGTTTCCCCGCCCGCTTACCGGCACGGGAGCTCTGCCAGTTCCAGTAGGCATTCACCGCGCCGGTGATTCCGTCGGCATACGCCTCCTTCGAACATTCGCGCCACCACACCGCGCCGGTCTCGGCGTTGACACACACCTCGTCCTTGACGGTGTTCCAGCGTTTGCGCAGCACCCGAAGCGATGGCTTCTCCGTCTCAACCCCCGTGGCATGCCATTGCGCAATATCGGTTTTGAGGGCGGCCACCGCCCAGTTGTATGCCTTACGCCGCGCGCCGAAATGCCGCGCCAACAAACCAGCTTGCTCCTCGGTCGGGTCCAACGTGAACCGAAACGCCTGCACACACCAGCCCTCAGGGACCTCAAACCTCGCCATCACGCCGCACCCCGCACGTGTCCCGAACCGAACCGGCAGAACCGTCCCGGTGCTCCACTACGATCCGGTGCACCGACGCCTCACACAGATCAGCAACAAACTTGCGGCGGTGCACATCCAACGCCGAAGCGACCCCGACGACGACTTTATCGATCGGGATCTGCTGGACCGTTGCCCACTCGGTCACCCGCGCCACCTGCCGATCGAGATCTGCTTTCTGATCGGCCGAAGACACCCCCACATACACCGCCCTGCGCGCTCGTGGGCCAGCCTCGCCGATCACCTCGTCCACGGGAATCAGCCGACCCACTCGTCGGGCGGCTACCGGCAAACGTCCAGCTCGAAACCAGCGATACGCAGTCACACGCGCAACACCGCTGCGCTCAGTCCACACCGCCAAATTCATACTTATGTTCCTACAACACACCACCGACAACTACCGACCACTCAACCCGCAATATGTGGCAACCCCCGATGACATCGGTGACCAAGGTGCGCTGCTGCCGCAGGGTCCCGAAGTACCGGGCCTGCAGATCGGTCACGACAGCGCGGGTATCGGCTTGGTGCGCGCATGCGTTGCGGATGAAGTGCTCGAACTGGAGGTATTCCGGCCCAACGAATTCGACGACGGCATTGGCCGCGGCTTCGATCGCGATCGCCGCCAATTTCGCGGCGACTTCGGTGCCGGCGATCGGCTAGATCAGGCGCGGTCGGCACCCGGATGGTGTCTGGCGCCTATCAGGCCGGTGGCCCCGACTACGACTATCTTTCCGACAGCTGTCATAACAGAAGATCCTGACACCCGGCACGTTGTATTCTTCGCGGGCATGCCCCGAAGACACCCCAGACAGGGCCCAGACAAAGGAGCGCGACGATGGGTGAAGGCAAAGCCGTTGAGGTAGAAAACTTCTCACACGTCTGTGTCGGCGTGTCCGATATGGACACTGCCCTCGCGTTCTACACCGACGTCCTCGGGATGGACGTCGTCTTCGACGTGAACCTCGACGGCGAAGGCCTCGAAAGCGTGACCGGGACTAGCGGCGCGCACGGCAGGATGGTCGGCGGCCTCATCGGCGGCACGATGGTCGAACTGCTCGATCTCGGCACGGTGCCTGCTAACCCCGAGGGGCCGCATCTGGGATACACCAACATCTCCTTTCGGGTGCGCAACCTCGACGACACCTACGAGCGACTCAGCGCCCACCCAGACTTGAACTGCGGGTCGCCGACATCCATCGCGGGCGTGCGCATGCTGTTTGTTTACGGCCCCGACGGCACACCGATCGAGTTCATCGAGCTACCCGGCGGAGCCACCAGCACCGTTGAGATGTGGCGTCCCATAACCGGATAATGCGGCCGTTCAGCCCCGAACCACGATGACGGTCTTGCCTGCGCGCCTGTTGGGACGCCGGCCGCTTTCGAAGGCCTCCCGGCCGTTCTCGAGCGGAAACGTCTCCGCGAGTTCCACACGCAGCCTGCCGCTGTCGACTAGCGCGGCAAGTTCGGTGAGCTGGTCTCGGTTGGCCGTGACGACGAAGAACGTCGCCGTGACACCGTATTCGTCGGCTCTGCCCGGCGGCGGGGGCGCCGACATGGTGATCAGCCTCCCGCCCGATGCAGGACTCCGAAAGAGCGCTCCGTCGTGTCGCCGCCGACGGTGTCGATCACGACGTCGTAGGCGGATCCGTCTTCGTCGAACGCGTCGGTTCGCGCATCGATAACCCGCGCAGCGCCATAGCTCCGGACGAGCTCACTGTCACCGCCGCGAATCGTCGCGGTGACGCGCGCGCCGAGGATGGCGGCCAGTTGGAGTGTCAGGGCACCGACTCCCCCGGCCCCGCCATGCACCAGCACCGCGTCGCCCGGCCGCACCGCGGCGTGGTCGACCAACGCTTGCAGTGCGGTCAGCCCGGCCAACGGAAGCGCGGCGGCACCGGCATGGGACAGCGTCGACGGCTTGTCGGCCAGGTCGACCGCCGGCACCGTGACGAATTCGGCTGCCGCTCCGTCGCGGTCGAATCTGATCAGTCCGTATACCTCGTCGCCGGGCTTGAAATCTGTTACACCCGACGCTACTTCAGAGATTACGCCGGACACTTCATGCGACGGGATCACCGGGGTGCGGCTGACACCACCGCGGGTCCAAGTCTCCTCCCACGTCAGCTCGTCGAACGTGATCCCAGCGGCGTGTACGGCCACCAAGACTTCACCGGGTGCGGGGACCGGCACCGGCGCCCGCTCGACGACTAGCATCTCCGCACCACCGCGGCGGTGCGCGCGCAGCGCCGTCATGTCGGTCAGGGCAGCCGCCAATCGATCGGGTCGGCGCCCAACTGGGCGAGTAACTCGTTGGCTCGGCTGAACGGGCGCGACCCGAAGAACCCGCGCGACGCCGACAGCGGCGATGGGTGCGGCGACTCGATCGCCACGCAGTTCTCGGCCGCCAGCATGGGTTTGAGCGTGGACGCGTCGCGACCCCAAAGGATCGCCACCATCGGCCGCGACCGCGCGACCAGCGCGCGGATTGCGCACTCCGTGACCGCTTCCCAACCCTTACCCCGATGCGACGCTGGGTTGCTGGGGCGCACGGTGAGCACCCTGTTCAACAGCAGCACGCCGCGCTCCGCCCAGGGCGTCAAATCGCCGCACAAGGGCTTCGGATAACCCAGGTCGGCGGCGTACTCGTCGAAGATGTTGGCCAGACTACGAGGAATCGGGCGCACCTCGGGAGCCACCGAGAAGCTCAAGCCCACAGCGTGTCCCGGCGTCGGGTAGGGGTCCTGTCCGACGATCAAAACCCGGACGTCGTCGAACGGAAACGTGAAGGCGCGCAAAACGTTCCGCCCCGCGGGTAGGTACGTGCGGCCGGCCGCGATCTCGGCGCGCAGGAACTGACCCACTTGGGTGACCTGCTCGGCCACCGGTTCCAGCGCGCTCCCCCAGCCCGGCTCGACGAGTTCGCTCAACGGGCGCGCAGTCACTGCGTCACCTTAACTCTCAAAGGACTGCCAGCCCGCGTATCCCCGCCACTCCTGGCCGTCGACCAGCACGCGGGGCGGTCCGTCGAGCACCCGGCCGATGACTCGCCAGCCGGCCGGCGCCGCACCGGCAAAACAGGCCACCAGGGCGTGGTCTTCGCCGCCGCCCAGTACCCACGGCCACGGGTCGGCTCGCACCGCGGCGGCGGCCGCGGACAGCGCATCGCGGTCTGCGGCCAGCGCCGCGGTGGACAGATCGAACGTCACCCCGGATGCATCGGCGACGTGGCGTAGGTCGGCGACCAGACCGTCGGAGACGTCGATCATCGCCTGCGCGCCCGCGGCCGAGGCCGCCGCTCCCTGGCCATAAGGCGGCCGGGGCACCAGATGACGGCGCCGTAGCTCGTCGAACCCCTCAATTCCACTGAGCCACAGGGCATACCCTGCGGCCGAGCGACCCAACTCGCCGGCCGCGGCAAGCACTGAACCGGCCTTCGCCCCAGTCCGCAGCACCGGCGCCCGTCCGTCCAGGTTGCCCAACACGGTCACAGACAGAACCCATAGTGGGCAGCTAACAAGGTCACCGCCGGCGATGCCGGCCCCGAGAAGGACAGCCTCGTCCCACATTCCGTCGACCAGCGCGCCCACTTGCGCCGCCTGCGTATCGCCAGGCGCCCCGAAGCCCACCACGAAAGCAGTGACCCGCGCGCCCATCGCCTCGATGTCTGCCGCGTTCTGGGCGATCGCCTTGCGCCCGACATCGTGGGGCGTCGACCAGTCCAGGCGGAAGTGCCGGTCCTGAACGAGCACGTCTGTCGAGATCACGACGCGACCGTCGCCCGCGGACACCACGGCTCCGTCGTCGCCAGGTCCGAGCGTGACCGCGGCCGGCTGTCGGCGGCCCCGCACCAACCGGTCGATCATCGCGAATTCACCGAGCTGCCGCAGCGTCTCGGACTCCCGTGATGCCTGGTCGAGTTCCTCGTCTGGCACGCCACCTCCTCGGAGCATCGCGGCCGCACATGCGCCCCGAACGGTCGCCCGACCTGCGGTAAGTTGGGCCTCTGCCCGCGCGAGCGGACGGCGCCAGTGTATGAGACGGAGGTGGGCAGCGGTGACAGGCGACTCTGACGGGCCGCCGCGTGCCGTGATGATTGCCGCAATTGCGCTCGCCGTCGCGGCGATCGGCGTCATCCTGGTTATTGCGGCAACCCGCAAAGCGTCGCCGCAGGCCGTCGTCGTTCCCGCCGTCCCGGCCCCGCAAGCCGCCAGTGCCGCCTGCCGAGCGTTGGCCGAGGCGCTGCCGGCGCGACTCGGCGACTACCAGCGGGCACCGATCGCCCAACCCGCACCCGAGGGCGCGACAGCCTGGCGCACCGGGCCCGACAGCGAGCCGGTGCTGTTGCGCTGCGGGCTCGACCGTCCGGCCGACTTCGTGGTGGGTTCCCCGATCCAGGTCGTCGATCGGGTGCAATGGTTTGAGGTCACAGACCAACAGCAATCCGCCGGAGCTGCGGGCAGGTCGACTTGGTACACCGTCGACCGGCCCGTATATCTAGCACTGACACTGCCATCGGGGTCCGGGCCCACGCCGATTCAGCAACTCTCCGAGGTGATCGACCGCACCATCGCGGCGGTCGCCATCGACCCGGCCCACCCCGGTTAGCGCAAACCCACGCCCCGCGCCAGCGCCGTATCTACCATGGTCGCCAGCAGGGTGGGATAGTCGACGCCGCTGGCGGCCCACATCCTTGGGTACATCGAGATCGTGGTGAACCCCGGCATCGTGTTGATCTCGTTGATCACCGGACCGTCGTCGGTGAGGAAGAAGTCAACCCGTGCCAGGCCTTGGCAGTCGATTGCTTTGAACGCGCGGATCGCTAACTGGCGCACCGCATCCGCGACATCGTCGTCGACCTTGGCCGGCACGTCCAATTCGGCCGCGTCGTCGAGGTATTTGGTCGCGAAGTCGTAGAACGAGTCCTCGCGCCCGCGCACCCCGGCTACCCTGATCTCCCCCAACGTGCTGGCTTCCACTGTGCCGTCCGGCATCTCGAGCACGCCGCACTCCAGCTCGCGACCGTGAATGGCCGCCTCGACGATCACTTTCGGATCGTGCTGACGAGCGTTGGCTACCGCGGCCGGCAGCTGGTCCCAACTCGACACCCGGCTCACACCGATCGACGAGCCACCCCGCGCGGGTTTGACGAACACCGGCACACCCAGCAACTCGCGCTCTTCGGGGTGCAGCGCCGGCCGCGACGGGCGCAGCACCACGTACGGGCCGACCGCAAGTCCGTCGGCGGCGAGCAGTTTTTTGGTGAATTCTTTGTCCATTCCGGCGGCACTGGCCAGGACACCGGCTCCGACGTACGGCACACCCGCAAGTTCGAGCAGCCCCTGGATCGTGCCGTCCTCGCCATATGGGCCATGGAGCACCGGGAACACCACGTCGACGGAGGCCAATACCTGACCGGCACCGGGCGGCAGTGACACCAACTGGCCGCTTCGCTGCGGATCGGCCGGCAGGGCAAGCGCGGTGCCCGATTCGTCGCTCACCCCCGGAAGCTGCCGGTTGGTGATCGCCAGCGCGTCCGGGTTGCCGTCGGTGAGCACCCACGAGCCTTGCGGGGTGATGCCCACCGCGACGACGTCGAAGCGCTGCGGGTCGAGGTT
>Ga0182014_10001205_pt1 | contig 34875 bp, 20 predicted proteins | sample 612S2DmetaG_FD_120489 | JGI IMG/M metagenome (GOLD analysis project Ga0182014, IMG submission 120489) | Permafrost microbial communities from Stordalen Mire, Sweden - 612S2D metaG | ecosystem: Environmental > Terrestrial > Soil > Wetlands > Permafrost | place: Sweden: Stordalen | collected... | reverse complement strand
TACGGCTGTGCTTTTCAAAAATCGCTTGAGACACCATTGATAGTTGCCGCATCGCACTCACCCTCTACTTATTATTTTATCCAAGCAGAGCGCGGGGTTGAGACTTATGCAGAGTCTCCCTAGGGATTGCCAGCCCCTGACGAAGAATGGCAGCCCGCACCACAGGACCACCGGGGTCGCAAGCGCGAATTCGATCCACGCCCAGGCTCTCGCCGAGAATAGGTGCTGCATCGGCATGGAAGGGAGGAATGCGGAAACCATTAGCGTGAGCATGGGCACGGCGAGCGCGACACTGATCCAAAACCGCCTCGTCATGTCGGCCAGCTCTGGATTGGCTTCTTCGGCCTTGACCTCCCGAGGTTCGAGGGCCATGACGCACTTCGGACAACTGCCCGGCTCCATTTGTTTGATCTCCAAGTGCATCGGGCATGTGTATTCCACTTGTGGCTCGGTTTTCGCCGTCGGTTGCAAAGGAGCTGTGACCGGCTTGGCCGGCGCGTACTTCTCCGGCGCGGCGCGAAACTTTGCGGCACAACTCTCACTACAGAAGTAGACAGTAGCGCCCTGATGTTCAACGCTTGCCGCGGCTTTCGATGGATCAACCTTCATCCCGCATACGGGATCGTGCTCTCCAGTCTGCTGCATAATGCTATTGTTGACTTGTGCATACATTTCAGTCTGTACCTTTTTGCTCCGGGAGAGAGTGCATAACAACTGGCTACCGAACCCGGACGGATGTGATCTAAATCATTGCCGGGGGAAGCCCGGCAGCGGATGCTAACTGTTGAGGCTCGGGATATTGACACGATGAATTGGGGTAGAAAAGGCGCGTTGCTGATGCTGGCGGTTGTGGCCCTATGGGCTGCTATGCCGGCCTCCGCCTGTCTGCTCACAATGCAGCCGGCTGGGCGGTCCGCCTGCTGCCACGGCATGGCGCAGGATTGCCCGATACGTGGAATGGGCATGGATGCTTCGTGCTGTCAGTTCCATGGGAGGAACGCCGCTCTCACCCCGGTTTCTCCGTTTTCGTCCCAGCGTGTGCAGAGGCTGGCCTATATGCCGCATCAAGCCGGCCTGGAAGCATCCTCTGCTCCCGGCGCCGGTTGGCGCAATGCTCTGGAAGCGCCGCCGCCCAAGTTCTTGCCAGGCAGCGTCTCCATACTCCGAATCTAAAACTCCTTCCTTCCCAGGCTGAACCTGTGCCTTCGTGCGTCTTCGCGCGCCTCTGCGCGTTGCGGCTGCGCGTCCGGGCTGTGCGCTGTATCTCCGTTGGAGGGAGAAATGAAATCTTTTGTTGCGGCACTTTGTGTTCTCGCGGGCACTGCTTTCGCCAGTGTTTCTCCCGCGCAAACCCCTGCCGGGAGCGATAGCCTTGCGGGCTTTGCCACATTCTTTCAGGCTGCACCACGAACCGATGCGGCCGGGTCCGCCCTGACGCTGGATGATGTGGAGCGGATGGCACTGGCAGCGAATCCTGAGATCGAGGTTGCCGTTCGCCAAGTTGCCATCGCGGAGGCGCATGTTCCCATTGCAGGTGCGCTGGACGATCCTTCGGCCATGTATCGCGCATGGGGAGTTCCGCTGCGGCAGCCGTGGAATTATAACGCCGCCCAGAATATGTTCAGCGTCAGCCAAACGTTTCCAGGCGGCGGCAAACGGGCGCTGCGGACGAGTGTGGCCGAGTCGGACGTGTACGTGGCCAAGGCACAGCTTGACGAGGTGCGCCTGGAGGTCCAGGTGCGCGTCCACAAGGCCTTCGACGATCTGCTGCGCGCCGGCGACGAAATGCGGATTCACGATGAGCACGTGGCCATTGCGCGTCAGGCTATCGAAGCGGCAAGAATCAAGTACGCGGTCGGCAAGGTATCGCAGCAGGACATTCTGAAGGCGCTAGTCGCGCTCACGGCGCTGGCGGAGCACATGATTCGCTTCGATCACGACGCCGATCTGGCGCGGGCGCGGCTGAACACGCTGCTAGGACGCGATCCCGCCACGCCGTTCCGCGTGACGGGAGAGTTTGCCGCGCTGACCGCGCTGCCCCAGACGCAGATGCTCGAAGATCTGGCTCTCCACTCCCGGCCCGACCTGCTTGCGGCGCAGGAAGCCGCGCGGCGGAGCCACAAAGAGCAGGCGCTGGCCAAGAAGGCTTACGCGCCGGACTTCACGGTTTCGGCCGGATATATGCTGATGCCGCCCAGTTCAAATATGCGCAACAACTACATGGTGGAAGGATCGATGAATCTGCCCTGGCTGAATCACCGCAAGCACGATGCGGAGATTGCGGAGGCCACGGCGCAAGCCACCGAGCAGGATAAGGAATTGAACGCGCAGCGCAATGCTGCATTCGGGCAGATTCAGGAAGCCCTTGTGGAGGCACAGGAAGCGCAGCGGCTCGCGCACATGTATCGCGACGAATTGCGGCCTCAGGCCGAGGCTACGCTCCAGTCGAGCGTGATTGCGTATGAGAACGACAAAACGAGCTTTCTGGACCTGCTCGACAGCCAGATGACAGTCATCAATGTGGACCTTGCCTGGTTGCAGGCAGATGCCGATTTCGATACCCGCCTGGCGGATCTTGAACTGGCCACAGGCACTCCGATCTACCAACCCGATTCCCCTGCAACGGAGGTGAAACCATGAAGACGCGCACGTATCAGATCGCTTTGGCGGCGGCTGTGGCCGTCTGTGTCTTGCTCGCAGCCGCACTTTTGTATGTACTCCCGCACCGGAATCAAGCGGCTCCGGCAGCGGCCTCGCAAGACCCGGTGGTGGCGCGCGGGCCGCAGAGCGGCTCCCAGCCCCTGCCGACAGGAGGAGCGGCTCAGGCGGGCGCTGAGCCCGCACTGGCTTCCGTACAGTTGTCGCCTCAGCGCCTTCAGGAAATCGGCGTTACGACAGCGACAGTGGAACGGAAGGACGTACATGACGATTTGAATGTTCCCGGCAATGTGGACATCGACGAGGAAAAACTCTCGTATGTGCAAACTCACTTTCCCGGCTGGATACAAGATGTCACGGCGAACGCTACCTACCAGTACGTCCACAAGGGGCAGCGCTTGTTCACTATCTACAGCCCAGACTTGGTGAGCAGCGAGCAGGAGTATCTGCTGGCCAAGCAAAGCCAGAAGGCCTTTGCGCCGGATGCGCACGGCATAGCCGTGCAAGAAGGCGGCTGGCTGCTGCGCGCCGCCGAGGAACGGCTGCGGCAATTCGGCGTTCCGGAGCAGGCGATCGCGGATTTGGAGCAAAGCGGAAAAGTTCAGCGCAACATTGCCATCGACTCGCAAGTCTCGGGCTACATCATTGAGCGCAACGCTTTGCCTAACGCCTATGTGCAGCCGGAAACGAAGCTCTACACCATCGCCGATCTCTCCACGGTTTGGGTATACGCCAATGTGTTTCAGAATGACGTTGGCCGCTTGAAACCGGGCGACTCCGCGCAAGTTACGGTCGATGCCTATCCCGGACGCAACTTCAACGGCCGCATCGATCAGATTCTGCCGCAGGTTGATCCAACCACGCGCACCGCGCGCGTACGCCTGGTCTTCCGCAACCCTGGCGTTGTTCTCAAACCTGGAATGTACGTGAACGTCGCTATTTCGGTTCCGCTGGGGCGGCAGTTGGTCATACCGGCCTCCGCGGTCTTGCAGGCGGGCTCGCGGGCGATCGCATTCATCGACCATGAAAACGGCAATTTGGAGCCACGCACCATCGAGATCGGAACGCAGATCGACGGCTCGGTGATTGTTCTCAGCGGTCTCAATGCCGGGGACAGGGTGGTCAGGTCCGCCAACTTTCTCGTGGACTCGGAGGCTCAGATTCAGGCGGCTGCGGGAGCGTATGCGCCCCTCGCGCCGCAGCCGACCGCAGGCGCGACGCCGGTCCAGAAGATGCGGATCGACCTGAGCACGCAACCGTCTCCGCCGCGCATGGGCGCAAACACAGTGCGCGTCAAGCTGACTGATTCTGACGGCAAGCCTGCGTCGGGGTTGCAAGTGACAACGACCTACTTCATGCCGGCCATGCCCGCGATGGGAATGACGGCGGAGCGCGCCGCCGCCGCGCTGTCCGACAAGGGAAACGGGCTCTATGAGGGCTCTTTGCAGCTCCCGGCGGATGGCACGTGGGAGGTGTCGATCACGGTCCAGCGGGACGGCCAGACCGTGGCAACGAAGCAACTCAGCCTCAGCGCCACCGGAGGCATGTGATGATTTCACGCATCATCGCGTGGTGCGCACGCAACCCATTTCTCGTTTTCACGGGGGCCATTCTCCTGGTCGTCGCGGGCGTATGGTGCATGCAGCGCGTGCCGCTGGACGCGCTGCCCGACATCAGCGACGTGCAGGTCATCATTCACACACCTTGGGCCGGCGAGCCGCCAAATGTGATTGAAGATCAGGTTACGTACCCGATTGTGACCGCCCTGCTCTCTGCTCCTCACGTCAAGAACGTGCGCGCCCAGACCATGTTTGGCGACTCCTATGTCTTCGTCATTTTTCAGGATGGCACTGATCTCTATTGGGCGCGGTCGCGCGTGATCGAGTATCTGCAGCAAATCGCGGGAAAGCTCCCTGCCGGCGTGCATCCCGCCATCGGCCCGGACGCCACCGGCGCGGGCTGGGTCTACGAGTACGCCATCGTAGACCGCAGCCACACGCACAGCCTGGCCGACCTGCGCTCGTTGCAGGACTGGTACTTGCGCTATCAGCTTGAAACTGTGCCAGGCGTCGCGGAAGTGGCCAGTATCGGCGGCTTTGTGCGCCAGTACCAGGTGAACCTCGACCCCAACAAGCTCTTTTCTTATGGCATCTCCGCCTCTACTGTGATCGATCGCGTCCGCCAGAGCACGAATGAGGTGGGCGGCGATGTGCTGGACATGAACGGCGCCGAATATATGATCCGCGGCCTCGGCTATATAAAGTCACTCTCCGATCTCGAAGACGTTCCAGTTGCGACGAAGAACGGCACGCCTGTGCTGGTGCGGGATCTCGGCACGGTCTCGTTCGGGCCGGACGAGCGGCGCGGCGCGGCCGATTGGCAAGGCCAAGGCGAGACTGTCAGCGGCATCGTGGTCATGCGCTACGGCATGAATGCGCTCAACGTCATCAACGGCGTAAAGGCCAAGTTCAAGGAGATTGCGCCCTCGCTGCCAGCCGGTGTTGAAATTGTTACCGGCTATGACCGCTCCTGGCTGATCAATCAGTCGATTCACACGCTCAAGCGGGATCTTATCTTTGAAGCGATCATCGTCAGCTTCGTCAGCATCGCCTTCCTCTTCCACTTCCGTTCCGCGCTGGTGCCCATCCTCACGCTGCCCATCGCCGTGCTGGCCGCGTTCATTCCCATGTACTACCTGCACGTCAGCTCCAACATCATGTCGCTCGGCGGCTTGGCGCTGGCAGTCGGCGTGCTGATCGACGCCGCGATTGTCATGGTGGAGAACGGATACCGCCATCTGGCCGAGCGCGCGGATGTGCCGGACGATGCGGAGCGGCGGCGCATTCTGGTCGGCGCGGCGCAGCAAGTGGGGCCAGCGCTCTTCTACTCCCTCATCATCATCGTGGTTTCCTTTCTGCCGGTGTTTCTGCTTGAAGCGCAGGAGGGCCGCATGTTCCGGCCGCTGGCCTGGACCAAGACGCTGGTTCTCATCTTTTCCTCGCTGCTCTCTATCACTCTGGTTCCGGCGCTCATGCCGCTGTGCCTGCGTGGAAAGCTGCGCCCGGAATCGAAGAATCCAGCAGCGCGAATCACCCAGGCCATCTATCTTCCAGTGCTGCGCTGGTGCCTCAAGCACTGGAAGCTGGTCATCGCGCTGAACCTTGCCTTCCTGGCCGCTACCATTCCTCTTTACTTCCGCCTCGGCAGCCAGTTCATGCCGGCCTTGTATGAAGGCTCAGCTCTTTACATGCCGAGCGCGCTGCCGGGCATCTCGATTACGCAGGCGGTTTCGCTTATGCAGGAGCAGGACAGGATCATCCGCTCCTTCCCTGAGGTTGCTACGGTCTTCGGCACGGTGGGTAGGTCCGATAGCGCCACGGACAACGCCCCGCTGGATATGTATGACACCACCATCATGCTCAAGCCCCGCGATCAATGGCGTCCAGGCATGAACTACGAAAAGTTGATCCACGATATGGACGAGAAGCTCCAGTTTCCAGGCCTGACCAATACCTGGACCATGCCCGTCGCGAACCGGCTCGATATGGAGTTGACTGGCATCAAGACTCCGGTCGGAATCAAGATTCAGGGCCCCGATCTGGCGCGCATCGAGGATATCGGCGCGCGGATGCAGCAGATACTTTCCACCATGCCGGAGACCAACTCCGTCTTTGCGGAAAGGGTTTCGCAGGGCTTCTATCTCAACGTGGAGGTGAACCGGCCTGAAGCAGCGCGTTACGGACTCACTGTGGCCGATGTGCAGCAGGTCATCACATCGGAGATCGGCGGAGCGGATATTGCGCAGAACGTGGAAGGCCGCGAGCGTTTTCCCATCGCCGTGCGCTATCAACGCGGCTTCCGCGACCATCCTGAGGCCTTATCGCAGGCGCTGATTCCAACCCCGTCCGGCGAGCAGATCCCCATCAGCGAAGTAGCTCGCGTGTTCTATTCCCGCGGGCCCGCGATGATCCGCGACGAAGACGGCGCGCTGACCGGCTATGTCTATCTCAATCTGAACACGCATAATTACGGCGGTTTCGTGATGGACGCGGAGAAGCTGCTGAACGGAAAGCTGACGCTGCCCGCGGGCTACACCTGGCGCTGGGCCGGCGAGTATGAGTTCGAGATGCGCGCCAAGCAGCGGCTCAAGATCATCCTGCCCATCGTCTTCTTTGTCATCTTTTTGCTGCTGTATCTCGTTTTCAAGTCTGCCGCCGAGGCCGCGGTGCTGATCTTTCCCACGCTCTACGCAATGTCAGGAGGCCTGCTGTTGCAATGGATGCTCGGCTATAACTTCAGCGTGGCCGTGTGGGTCGGCTATATCGCGCTGTTTGGCATCGCTGTCGAAACCGGCGTGGTGATGGTGGTGTATTTGGATGAGGCCTATCAGCGCCGCCTTGCGCAACCCGCTCCCATGACGGAAGGCGCACTCGTCGTTGCGGTCATCGAAGGCGCGGTCCAGCGCCTGCGCCCCAAGCTGATGACGGTGGCAGCGGTCATTCTCAGCCTTGCGCCTATCCTTTGGGAGACCGGCATCGGCTCCGACGTGATGAAACCCATCGCGGCTCCCATCGTGGGGGGAATGATTACATCGACGATCCACGTCCTGATTCTCGTTCCGGTATTCTTCCTGCTAATCAAGCGTAGGGCTTTGCGTCGAAGTCTCCTGCCCGGAAACTAAGATCGGAGGTACACCTGGCAGCAATCCGTGGCTGAGCAATGGTCCAGCATGGATCGGTCTCGATAAGTCTTAGTGCATGTCGGCCGGCATTCATCGATTTCCCTACACAAGAGTCTCCGTTGGCGCCAACGGCCTTTACCAGTCGGTGAGAAATCCATGCCGATCCGTCCACCATCGGCCAATGCCTGAATCGTCAGGTACTCGGAACTGAGCCGCTATCCAGGTGCGGAGAGTTTCGCTAACTATGGTTCGAATGTCATCACGTCCGCTCGAATTCAAACCATTTTCAAGTGTGGGATCGCTGCGAGGGGTAAAGGCCGCTGCGCGCCGCTGGCGCGATGGCCTACAACCAGCCTTGACCCCTCTACACTGCTGTCACGGTCATCATGTTTTCCGTCTCTAAATTGTCATGGTTTCAGTTTTCTGCCGGTTTCCAGTTCAGTTGTGCCGCCGCAAACAATTTGCCTCGTTTTCCCAGGAGCCTACGGGAGGTACCAGCCAGAAACATGACCATTGCTGGCAGGACGCACAATGCACAGCTTAGCAATGCAAACTACGGTTGTGCCGCCGCGCAAAGCGGAGAAACCGCGTCCGACATGGAAGGCGGAGGGCCGTCAGTTCCCCATTTGGAGGGTGCCGATCCCATCATGAACACAAGCGTTCCGCCGTTTGCAATCAGCTTGTGACGAAACCATGAGGTATCGAGAGGCGCCCCATTCAGCGTGGCGGATTGAATAAAGCGGTTGATGTGTTCGCTATCCATATTCCGCGCGATGATGCGCAGAGTTTTTCCGGAAGCGAGAGTAATATCTGCCTCGGGAAAACTCGGGGTTCCTATCAGATAGATATCCTGCCCCGCATTGGGATAGAAGCCGAGCGAGTTAAAAATAAACCAGCTCGACATAGCTCCGGAGTCGTCGTTGCCGGGAATACCGGTGCGCTGATCTGTAAAGGCTTTTTCGAGCAGTTCGTTGATCACTTCCGCGGTGTGATCCGGCCGTCCGGCCCAGTTATAAAGCATGGGAATGAGGAATCCAGGCTCGTTTGTAATGTCGAAATGCTCGCGATAAAAGATCGAGTCGAGGCGATATACGAACATCTGATTCCCGCCCGCCAGGGCGATCAGTTTGCGAACATCCTGCGGCGCGTAGAGCGAATAAGTCCATAGGTCGCCCTCGTAAAAGAAGTCGGGCCATTCGCCGCGCACAACAAAATTCGGCTCGGCCCAACTGCCGTCCGGTTTGCGCGGACGCAGAAAGCCTTTGAAGCCTTCCACAGTTAAATCATTGTCCCAGAGATTTTCCCAGTTGTGAGCGCGCGCGGCGAAGAGCTTTGCCTCGGCGTGGCGATTGAGGCCGCAGGCAAGCTCCGCAATGGCGAAATCGTCGTATGCGTACTCCACGGTGCGCGAGCCGGAGCGCTCGTCGGCCAGCGTGAGATAGCCCTTCGAGTTATAGTCTAGAATTCCTCCGCGGCCTTCTTTCTGCGGATCGGCTGGAGGAACGGAGGCGTTTTTCAGCATCGCCTCGAAGGCCGTGGCGTAATCGATGCCAGTAACTCCTTTGACAAAGGCATCCGCGATCACAACATCGGCGTTGCTGCCGCCCTGCGTGCGGCCAGTTACATTACCGCTCCGCCCGTCGGGCATATATCCTTCGTGGCGATAGATATCGATCAGCGAGCGGATCAGGTCGCGCTGCCGCCCGGGAGCGATAAGAGTCAGCAGCGGACCGGAACTGCGAAACGTATCCCATAGTGTGTAGTAATCGTCATAGTATGGCTCTGCCGATTGCCAGCCTGGATTTTCTCCCGTGCGCTCGGATGGCATCAGCATGATGTGATACATCGCGGTATAGAACTGAATTCGTTTTGAATCCGTCTCGCCGTGAAGTTGAATCTTCGACAATGCCTTGTTCCACTCATGGACGGAAGCCTTGCGCACCGCGTCGAAGCTCCACGCGGGAGTTTCCTCCAATATGTTCTGCCGCGCCTGATCCGCGCTGACAAATGAGATGGCAACCTTTGCCTGGATAACTTGGCCCGCGTGGGTGTTGAAGTTGAAAGCAGCGCCGATAGGCTGGTCGCCATCGACTGTAACTTCTTTGTCAGGCGTGAGGGTATGACCGCTCCAGGTCTGTGTGCTGCCGGCCGGAGTATCGAGAACGATGTAGAAATATACTTTATACTCGCCGCCCTTGTTCCAGCCGCCGGAGTAGCGTCCCACGCCTTCCGCTTCATGGCTGGAGAGGATGCTTACGCTTCCGCCAAGAAATCTCTGCGCCTCGGAATCCGTGCCTTTGTTCAGGCAATGATCGAGGTCAATGGTCAGATGCGCCTCTCGGGAGGCGGGAAATGTGTAGCGATGGAAGCCGGCGCGGCGCGTGGATGTCAGTTCCGCGCGCACGTTGTATTGCGTCAGCGTGGCCGCGTAGTAGCCGGGATGATTCACTTCATTGATGCGCGGAGACTTGATATTTGCAGGGTCAAGCGCGCCTGTGACGGGAGCTACCAGGATATTGCCGTACTTGCCCGAGGCGCCGCTGAGGTGAAGATGGCTGAAACCAAGGATGCGCCCGCCGCTGAGATAGCCGAAGCTGGACGGACGGCCATCGAAGCTCTCCATATCCGGGCCGAGCTTCACCATGCCGAAGGGCACGGCCGCGCCGACAAAGGCACTGCCGCCCCAGTCCACGCCGAGAAATGGATAAACATTGTGAACATAGTCTTGCGTCGCGCCGGAGCCGGCTTTCGCGGACTGGCTCGGCAGAGTGAGCGCTATAACTGCGCAGCACAGTAGGATCATCAGTAGTTTCGCGCTATGCTGGACTCTAGATGCCATAACCTATGGTTCTCCGATGAAAGACCGCTTGTCAAGAGTATTTACAAAAAACGATCCGGCCCGGAATGCATTGATTCAGGGCCGGATCGAGGTTGAAATGAGCTAGAATTCCAGTTTCATGGATACCTGTCCCGTGCGCGCTCCGCCAAAATCCGACCCGCGGCTGGAAGTAATCATCCCGAAATCCGGACTCGATATATTCAGATTGGGATCGTTCAGGTTGGCATGGTTCAAAACATTGGTGAAGGTGCCTTCCGCGCGAAGATGCACATTGCTGGAAATATCGAATCGCTTGCTGAGGCCGGCAGACAGATTCACGGTTCCGGGTCCAACGATGTCGCCAACGCCTTCATTGCCGAATCGTCCGATCGGATTCGAGGTGTATCCAACGCCGCAAGTATTGCCGGCAATTGTATAGGGTGCGCTATTGCTGGGACAGGCAAACGCCGCTGGATTGAGCCATTGCGCTCTGGTCCGGTTGGCTGGAACAGCGCTTTTTCCCGCCACGCGATCGGGACGTTGATTGAGCGCATATAAGACGCCCGAACCTGTTCCGGAAGGATCTGCGGTGCCGCCCGGAATGTACGCTGTCATGTACGGACCGGTCTGCACAACGAAGATGCTGCTCAACTGCCAGCCGCCTATGATCTCATCTTCAGCGCGATTCATCTTTGCGCCGAAGCTGCGACCGCGTCCCACTGGAAGCTCGTAGACGCCGGTGGTAATCCAGCGTTGACGGCGGGTTCCATAAACATTGCCGTAGTCCAGTTTCAGATTGTGCAAGTAAGAGGCGTAGTTACCGTTTTCTCCCACGAATCCGGAGGTTTGCGTCCCTTGGTTATCCGCGAGATTCTTCGACCAGGTATAAGTCGACTGGTAGGTGAGGCCATGCTGCAGGCGGTGATTGACTTCGACCTGAAGAGCGTTGAAAAACGCCTGCGCGCCGTTCAGGCGATCGTTGATCGCTTGCCAGTTGGGGAACGGACGATCCGTGAGCGGGCGCGACAAGGCCGGCGTCGTGCTCGAATACGTCATATCGTTCTCATTGGCCGCCCAAACCAGATCGTCGGTCCTCATCCCGATGTAGGAGATGCGCGCCCCCATATCTCCGCGGAACTCGTGGTCGATGGAAAGGTCCCACTGCATGGCGTAAGGATTCTTCCAGTCGATCTGATTGGCCGAGGTAAAGCTGGCAGAGCCGTACTGCGGCGTTGGCAGACTTGCTCCTGGACTCGTCTGCGGCCACAGATAAGGCGGATAGTAGGGCGCGCCCTGCACATTGTTATAGGTGAGCGTAGCCGACTGTAAGGTGTCCGTCATGGCGAAGAAGCTGTCGCCGAGCAAGGTCGCGTTATAGACGCCAAAGCCCGAGCGGACGGCTGTCCTATCGTCGTTGAAAGGGCGCCAAGCCAGGCCGACGCGCGGCAGAATGCGATCCCTCTGCGCATTGCGAAGGCCGCTGGGCAGGCCGGCTTCACTGCTGGACTTCACCGGCGTGCAGGCCGCGTAGGGCGTGGCGGCGGGACCATAGCCGCAGGCGTCGAACTGGGCCAGATACGGCGCATCCAGCATATTCTTGTAACCTGCGGGATAAATCACGGCGCCGGTTGTTGCAACGCTGGGATCGAAGTTGCCGATGGTTCCCGTCTTGTCGTGCATGGCCGGGTCGTACTCATAACGCACGCCAAAAGAGAATGTCAGCTTCGGGACAATCCTCCACTGATCCTGCGCGAAGGCCGCATAATATACTGTCGCTCCCTCGTCCTTTGGAACCAGCGAGAAGTATTTGGTTTCCACCGGCGCGCCGGTCAGGAAGTCGGCGAACTGGTAAGCCGTGCTGGTCAAGCTGCCTTGGGGAAGGCCCAAGAATGCCCCCGTATAGCCGCTGGTATACAGGCCGTAAAACGGAAAAACTTCCGCGGTGTTCAGCCCGTTGCTTCCCAGCGTGGATACGAATTGGAGGGAGCGAATGTCTCCGCCCAGCTTGATCGTGTGCCGGCCTTTGATCCAGGTCAGGCTGTCATTGAATTGATAGAGGTGGCTCTGCGTTGTTTGATTGATGTTACCGGCAAGCAGGGAAGTGAGGTCGCCGGTAAAATATACCTCCGTCCCGGTCGTGGAGTTGACTGGGATGCTGGAGGAGACCGCGCCGAAGGCCGCCGCGGTTGTGTAGGGCGCGCCATCGAGCGTATTGCGCAGGCCGTTTTCTTCCGAGGTCAATCCGAAGCGGAATTCGTTCAGCAGGTTGGGCGTGAAGTTATAAATCAGCGAACTAGCCAGGATTCGATAATTATCGAACTGCGTAACCGACGCGATATTCAAATCCTGCGGTTCCAGCAGAGTCAGATCCTTGAAGGTAAACCGGGCAAAGGCCAGCATCTTGGGACTGAAGCGCTGATCGATGCGGGCGTCGAACTGTTTTGAGTTGTAATCGTTAGCGCGGTTTTGAACGTAGTTATAGCCCGCGCCGGCCTCGGCTTCCGCAATGGTAGCGTAGGGCGCAGCCGTCGGGCTGCCGCCGTAATTCGCTCCGCCTGCCGGGAAAAGAGGCAGAAACGGTTTTGCCGAGGCGTTAATGGCAGTAATCTGGTTGAAGGGACTCAAATAAGCGCCGCAAAGGGGGTTACCCGTCGAAAAGTAACAGGATTCGGTGGCGGGATTAAGAAGCGGGTAGTTGGGAAATTCCGCGCTGAAATCGCCCGTCAGCATCTTCGCCGTGGGAACCAGATCCCGAATCGTCGACTGCTTGGGAAAGAGGAAGCCTTCATAGGTTCCGAAAATGAAGGTTCTATCGCGGCGAACCGGACCTCCCACACTCACGCCAACATCGTTGCCGTTTTTCTGGGGCTTGGTTACCTGACCAAAGCCCGTCGCATCGAGCGCGCTATTCTGGAAATGCCAGAATGCCGAGCCGTGGAACTGGTTCGATCCGCTCTTGGAGATGGTCGTGATCTCGCCCGCCTGGCCGAACTCCGCATTGTTGTTCACGCCATCCACGCGGATCTCCGCGATGGACTCAGCGGAAGGGAAGGCATCGACGAGCGGCGTGTTGGTTCTGACATTCTGCGTCGAGATGCCGTCCACGGAGGCTTCTGTCTGGGAGGGCAGTCCGCCTTGCACGGAAAAGCTGGTGTTCGGCGTTCCATTGGCCGTCGGCGATGAGGTGCCAGAGGCCGTATCGGATTGCACGCCCGGAAGCGCCTGCAAGGCATTCACTGGGCTGGTGCCGCCGCTGCCGTAGTAGTTCACGGGTAGATTCGAGACATTTTCCGCATTGAGGGAAGCTGCAATGGACGCCGTTTCCGTCTCAATCGCGCCCGCCAAGTCAGCGGAGACGACAACCTCTTGGTTTGCCGTGCCGATTCTCAGGGTCGCATCCACCCTAAGTTGTTGGCGAGCAGTGAGTTGAAGGCCGTCAAGCAGCTCGGTCTCAAACCCCGCCATGGTCACTCGCACCTTGTATGTCCCGGGAATCAACTCCGGAGCCTGGTAGTTTCCGCTGGCGTCGGTTCGATATGCCGTGGACAGCCCTTTTTCGACGTTGGTAACGACTACCTCAGCGCCGGGGATCACTGCCCCCGTCGGATCCTTGACCGTGCCGAGGATGGTTGATTGCGTGGACTGCGCCAGCAACTGCGGTGCCGTCAAGCAGAGAAGCAGAGCCAGGATGCAAGGAAGACTACAGCGAATATGGAATCGCACGATACACCTCTCAAAAGAAATCCGCCCAAAGCGTGCCGCCTCAAATGTTGAGATCACAATATGAGCAATGCTCGTCTTTGTCAAGTGAAATTTTTATGACAGCAGATCAGCCGCGCAATTTTCCGTCCGAAATGTGGCCTTCCGGCGGCGCGGGAATTCCGGCTTTTCACGCGAGACACAGGGGCGCGCGGCGGCCTTCGCCCCCTGGAAAGCGCAGGATGGCGGCGGCGGGTCAGCGCGGCTGGGCAGTCTCAGGCATTGAATCCACGCAGGTTACAGGCGCGGTCACGGGGTTGCAGCGGGCCGGCGGCCCGGAAGGAAGAGCCACAAAGTAGCCGGTCCAGCGCGCGGGCTCAAACTCCGGATAATCGGTGCTGATGATCTGCGCTCCGCTGCCTAGAGCCGTGTCGCGGCGGCGGGTATCGTTGGTCCGCGCCTCCTCTGTGTCAGCATCCGCCTGTGTGCGAACCAGATACCCCTGCCGAACCAGCGCTGCGATGGCCTCGGCGCCGGCGTCGTTCTGCTCGATGAACGCGGCATCCGGATGGCCTGGAGTGGCGTTGGTGAAGAGCACGCGCCCGCGCAATGCTGGGTGGCCTTCAAGATAAATTGGACCGATCCGCGACCCATCCAAAAGAAAGATCACCTTGCCGCGCGCCCGCGCCAGAGTGGGCCATCCGCCCTTGCGCACCGCCGCTTCCAGCGTGCGGTGATGCCCGCGCACCTGGTCGGGAACGATCATCTCACTGGCCGGAAAGACCGAGCGAATCTCCGCGTCCAGCGCGTCGAAGGCGGCCGAGGTGAACGGCTCGGTCTCCGTCCAGGGCAGTTCTGCGTTCGGCTTCCCCTCCTTGGTCTCGACCAATATATAGATGGGAAGATGCCGCGGATGAGCCTTGGACCAGTCGCGCACAATTTGCAGGCAGGCAATAAAAGGCTGGCAATTGCTGACGAAATCGATGTCCTGAATGTGCATGACCTTGAATCCCGGCTTGAGCATCACCCCCTCGGCATACGGCTCAGGATCGGGCGGCAGCCCGGCTTTGGCAGCCATCGCCGGACCCAGCGGATGGGCAAAGCGGCCGCCTTTGCTATCGGCAAAGATGTCCAGCTCGATCTGCCGGATCCCGTGGTCCAATTGCGCCGCCAGGCCGGCGTGTGCGTACTCGAGGGTCGCGTATGCCTGGGGATTCATCTGCTGCATCAGCTTGGCGATTCCCGGCAGCAAACCGGCATAGTAGCTGTTGTGCGAGCCAATCACTTGAATCTGATTGATGCGCACGGCCGCATCTGGATCGGCGCTCCGCGCGGCTGATTGCGCTTGGGTGCCGGTTACGAAGATTGAGATTCCAGCCAAGGCAAGAGCAAATCGCTGAATCTTCATCGCAGGCTCCTTTTTCCACAATAACGTGATCCATGCTCATATTATCCTAATCCCGTGCCTTGCCATTGACAAGGCAGGAAAACGCATCATAAATTAACGGTCAACAGTCAGAATATGCTGGAGGCGATCTTGAGCGCGTATCCGAGCCATCTATGCGGCTGCGCCTGTTCCGGGTTTGCCGGATGGGTGGACTCGTGCTGAGCAAGGTGTTTCCGCAAAAACGGGACAGAATGATTCTGCTCCCGGTCATCGGGGCGCAGCTCATCGTCATGACCAGCATGTTCCTCATGCCGGTTCTGATCGACACGCTGGAGGTTCATGCCGGGCTTTCGGGCAAAGCCGCCGGACTTCTATTGAGCATGGAGCTGGCCGTCTCCGCCCTGACCACGCTCTCTCTCTCCACGTGGATTCGCGGCCACTCGGCGCGCCGCTGGGCATTGGCCGGCGGACTCCTCACCATTGTGGGCACGGCGCTCTCGCTCGTCTCCCCGGCGCTTCCGGCGCTCTTTGCCACACGCCTCCTGGCTGGAATTGGAGCCGGCGTGGTTGGCGCCGAAGCCACCAGCGTCCTCTCCCTCGGTGCCGACCGGGAACGGCTGATCGCAATTGTTACCATTGCCTCAATCGTCGATGCCGCCTTCTGGCTCGCCGTTTTGCCCTACTGGGTCGACCGCATCGGCTACCGCGCGCCTTATGCCTGCCTGCTGCTGATCTGCCTGTGCGGCACATTTCTATTGCTGCGCCTGCCCACGCACTCTGCCCGTCAGCGCTCCACCGGGCCGGCCTTGCGCGCCCCGTTTTCCTTCTCCGCGCTCCTGGTTGTTACCGCCATCTTCCTCACGCAACTGGGCCAGGGCGCATTCTGGAGCATGGAAGAAGACTATGGGAGTCGTGCCGGCTTCAATAGCCATGCAATCGGCATAATCCTCTCCGTTTCCACGCTGCTCCTGCTGCTTGGCGCGGTGGGCGCGGCCTGCGCCGGCAACCGCTTCGGACGCTTCAACTCGCTACTGATTGTCATTGCGCTGAATGCCTTCTCCATCTTGCTTGTAAGCACAGCCGCCGTCCACTGGGTCTATCTCGCGGCAAACATCCTGCAGGCGGTCACCAACCTCTCCGCGGTCATCTACCAGCTCGGTTTGGCGGCATACCTGGATCGTTGTGGACGAGTCGTTGCGGTCAGCACTGCGCTGGTTACACTGGGAAATGGCGTCGGGCCGGGCCTGGCGGCGAGCTTGAGCGGAGTCTTTGGCGCGCCCTTTATCGGCGTACTGGTGCTGGCGATCAATTGCGCGGCCTTGGCGCTCTATTGCACGGTCAAGCTGCGCGGCGTGGGCGAACTGCAACCGTCCGTTTCAACGACCTGACAGGGAAGATGAAAGCGTGAATTCCATGGAGAATAAAGTGCCCACAGCATCCGATGCGATCTTCCCCGAAGACCGCCTCAAGCAATTGCGAAAGGCTGTTGACGGCGGGAGAACGCGCCCATTGGCCTGGCGTCTGGCTCAACTCGACGGGCTGCTGCGCTTTATCGCAGTCCATGAAGCGGCGATGCTGGAAGCTCTGAAGGCGGATCTGGGCCGATGCCCGGCCGAGGCTCGGCTCGCGGACATTACCATGGTCCGTTCAGAGATACGGCTGATACGGCGAAATCTGCGGCAATGGCTGCAGCCTCGCTTTGTTCACACGCCTCTTGCGGCGCAGCCCGGCAAAAGTTGGATCAAGCAGGAACCGTTTGGCTTGGCGCTGATTCTAGGCACATGGAACTTTCCCTTCCAGCAGATACTCATTCCGCTTGCCGGCGCGCTGGCCGCGGGAAATGCCGCGGTGGTCAAGTTGTCGGAGGTTGCGCCGCATTCCGCTGCATTGATGCTCGCGCACCTGGAGCATTATGTCGATCCGGCGGCAGTGATCGTGGTTGCGGGCGGACCGGAGACGGCCTCACGGCTGCTCGAACTCCGGTTTGACAAGATTTTTTACACCGGTCAGAGCCGGATAGGCCGGTTGGTGATGACTGCGGCGGCGGCCAACTTGACCCCTGTTACGCTCGAACTCGGCGGGAAGAATCCGGTCATTGTCGCCCCGGATTCCCCTCTCGAAGTGACCGCGCGGCGGATTGCCTGGGGCCGCTTCATGAATGCCGGCCAGATTTGCGTGGCTCCGGATTATGTCCTGTTCCAGAGCCGTTGCGCCTGCCTTTGATCGAGGCCATTCAACAGGCGATCACGCGCTTTTATGGGCCCGATCCGCAGCAGAGCGAGTCCTTTGGGCGCATTGTAAGCCAGCGCCATTTTGCCCGTCTGCTGGTGCTCATGCGCGAAGGCCGAATCGCAATCGGAGGCCAATCGGATGAGGCGGACCGATATATTGCACCCACGGTGATTACCGATCTGCCCGCAGATGCAGCGGTTCTGCAAGACGAAATCTTTGGCCCGATTCTACCTGTCGTTGGGTATCGCGAGATCGAGCAAGCCCTGGCCTTTGTCAGGGAGCGGCCCAAGCCTCTGGCGCTCTACCTCTTTACCGGCGACCGCCGTTTGCAGGAACGGGTCATTCGCGAGACAAATTCTGGGAGCGTCGTGGTGAATGACGTCATCGTCAACCAGATCGTGCCCGGCCTTCCGTTTGGAGGAGTAGGTGAGAGCGGAATGGGCAACTTCCATGGCCGTTTCACATTGGCCGCTTTTTCCCATGAAAAAGCCGTGGTGCTCCGGTCGCTGCGAGCCGACCTGGACGTGCGCTATCCGCCCTTCAACGTCTGGAAGGACCGTTTGTTGCAGTGGATGTTTTTCCGGTAGATCTTGCTTTACGAACCGCTCCGCCTCTGCCGGTCTTTTTCTTTGCGGACAGCAAAGTGGCCTGACCGTTTTGGGTCACGGGATCGATCAGCAGCGAAATCGCCTCCTTCAATGAAAGCAATACCCGTGAACGGTGCGGCTCCGGAAGGGTGAGAGCAAGCCGCGTGGTGGCGCTGGCCATCTCGATAGCGATCAAGGCGCGGTCATGCAACGCGCTGGGGTCGGAATCGGGATGCAGCTTCTGCAAGGCCTCCGCGATCACCCGCGCGTTTTGCAGCGTGTCTTCGATGTTGAGCGTGCGCAGTTCCATCGAAGCAGCCACGCAACTCCATATCTCGATGAAGGCCGGGTTGGAAGCCTGCAACTCGGCCATCCGGTCGACGATGATCCCAATCAGATGATTCGCCTCGTTCCGGCCTTGCCAGATGGAACGGGCAATCCCATCCGCCAGGGTCTCGGAAATCGCCGAAGTGTAGCGCGTCCACATCTCGCGCACAATCGCCAGCTTCATGGGAAAGTACTGGTAAACCGAGGCAATCGGCATCTTCGCCTCGCGCGCGATCTCGCGCATCGAGACGCTTTCGTAGCCGCGCGCAGCGAACAGGCGCAGAGCGGCCTTCAGCACGCTTTCAAAACGCGCTTGGCTGCGTTCCTGGCGCGGCTGCCTTTTGATTTGCGTTCTGTTCTCAACCTCGAACATCGTTGCCTCGCGGAGAGCTTCGATTCAAGGCGCAAGGAGCATCTGCAAATAGGATACCTTGCGCGAAATCCGCGCGTTGCTCACCCTGCATGAGCATACAGCATTTTGCCCCGGCGTGAAAAGCGGCAATAGGCTCGGCGGCTGAAAATCCCTTCACTTCCCTCGCGCGGCCTTGCCAGGGCGCGTTTCCTCGAGGATGAATGCGTACATTGCGGCGTCGAACGAAAAGCCGATGAACCGCGGAGGGCGATAAAATCGCAGTTGACAAACATGACGCTTGCTCATATTATCTTCAAAAGCCGGTTCCTCCGCTCCAGATTCAGGAAGCCGGTTCTTGCGCCGCGCTCAGGATTTGTTCGTAGAATGCGAACAGGCCGCGCCACCGACGGACAGCTGTCCGGCGCGAGCGAGCTGTATCGAAGAGGCAGGAAAGGCCATGGGGTCTGCGCGTTACAACCGATTTGTCCTCGCCGTCGACCTGGGAACCTCGGGTTGCAAATGTGCCTTGGTCGGGCTGGACGGAGTTGTCCGGAAGTGGGCCTTCCGCCCTGTTGCTCTGCACATCGTCGGTCAGGATGGCGCCGAGCAGGATGCGGAAGATTGGTGGAGCGCCTTTGTTGGCGCGGCGCGGGAGCTGATCGCCGCGCTGCCGCAACTTAGCGGAGAAATTGCCGCCATCTGCTGCTCCTGCCAGGGAGAATGCACCGTTCCCGTCGATCAGGCAGGCAAACCGTTGCATCGCGCCATCTCCTGGATCGATATGCGGGGGGCCGAGGCGATTCGCCGCAGAGCCGGGAACCGGATCTTTGCCGTGGCCGGCTACGGCCCTGTCAAGCTATGCCGCTGGATCAGTCGCTCGGGCGGCGCTCCGGCGCTCTCCGGAAAAGACCCCGCGGGGCACATGGCCTACATCCAGGAAGCGTGGCCTGCAATCTACGAGCGGACCTACAAATTTCTGAACGCCCTCGACTACATGAACCTGCGCCTCACCGGCCGCTTCGCCGCCACGGTCGATTCCATCTTGACTTCATGGGTCACCGATAATCGCGATGCCAATAACATCCACTACGACCGCAATCTGATAACTCAATCCGGCATCGATAAGGAAAAGCTGCCAGAGATCGTGCGCTGCACCGATGTGCTCGGTCCGCTTTGTCCTTCGGCAGCCAGTGAGCTTGGTCTGCCGCTGGAAACGCCGGTGGTGGCCGGCGCCGTGGATAACTCCGCCGCGGCAATCGGATCGGGAGCCGTTCGGGATGGCGAGGCTCATATCTACATTGGCACGTCGTCCTGGATCGGCGCGCATCTTCCCTTCAAGAAGACCAATGTCTCCGCGCAAATTGCCTCGGTGCCTTGCGCCATCAGCGGACGCTATCTGGCAGTTGCGCTTCAATCCTCGGCCGGCTCCAATCTTTCCTTCCTCTGTGACAAGATTCTCTTCCCTGAAGATGAAGTCGGCATAGCAAGGCCTTCGGAAATCTATTCCATATTGGAGAAGATGGCGGCGTCTGTCCCGCCTGGAGCGCGAGGCTTGCTCTATACGCCCTGGATCTTCGGAGAACGGACTCCCGTCGATAACCAGAGTTTGCGGGCAGGCCTGCTGAATATGTCGTTGCGGCATTCACGCGGAGACGTGATCCGCGCGGTCCTGGAAGGAGTTGCGCTCAACACGCGCTGGATGGTCACGCCCTTCAATCGCTTTCTTGGCAAACCGCTCAATCAAGTCACCCTGGTTGGCGGGGGAGCAACCTCAGACCGCTGGTGCCAGATCTTCGCGGACATACTCGGCATTCCTGTTCGCCAGCTCGAGTCGCCAATCCAGGCAAACGCCGTGGGAGCGGCCTTCATCGGCGCGGTGGGAATCGGCGCGCTGACTTACGAAGATATCCCGAATCTAACTCACATCCGCCGCACTTATCTTCCAGATCCAAAGAATAAGTCCGTATACGATGAACTTTTCGAAACATTCAAGCTCGCTTATCGCCGTCTGGCGCCGCTGTATCGGCGGATGAATGCCGGGAGGGCGGAACAGCCATGATCTTCGAGCAAACGCGCAAAGAGGTTGTAACTACCTGCCTGGAACTGGCCGGAAAGGGTTATCTTGCCGGAAGCGGAGGGAATGTCGCCTGCCGTATCGACGGCGAGCATTTTGCGGTCACCCCCTCGGCTACCGACTATTACGCGATGGGGCCGGAAGATATCTGCGTGCTGCGCCTGGACGATCTGCTTCAGGTCGATGGGAATCGCAGGCCTTCTATCGAACACAAGCTTCATGCCCACGTTCTGCGCATGAGGCGGGACTGCCGCGCCAGCATTCACACGCACCAGCCGATTGCCAGCGCATATTCTCTGCTCGGCCGCTCGCTGGAGATGCGCGATCCGCAACACAAGAACCTTCTAGGGCAAAAGGCCGCGCTCGTCGGGTATGCTCCTTCCGGCACCAGTTGGCTAACGTCGAAATTGCGGAGGGCCCTTCGTCCGAAGATCAACGCATACTTGATGCGCAACCATGGCGTGCTCTGCTGCGGTCCTACGCTTGGCGAAACTGTAGCCAGGGCTGAAGCGCTGGAAATGGCTTGCGCCTCCTTCTTTCGCGAATCCATTCATCATCGGATAACTTCAGCCAACGAACCGTCTTTGTCCGGAGTTTTGGCCTTGCTTGTCAATTCTGAAGACATGGAGTCCTTGCAATGAATGCATCTGGCATAAACATCCCTTTGCGCGATCACGGCGAATCGGAGCCTGCATACAGCATCTCCGAGTGGCACGATACGGACGCCATTTACGCGCGCCTCGCCGAGCTTATCAAGCAGCCGATACGCCCCATCCGGCGGGAAAACATGGATTCCGTCCTCGCGTATTTTCAGCAAAAGTGCAATCAATCCAGGCTTCTTTCCCGGCGAGCGGAGAAATTCATTCCCGGCGGCATACAGCATAACCTGGCCTTCAATTATCCTTTTCCGCTGGCCATGGCCGAGGCTCGCGGCGCATATCTCACCGATATTGACGGCAACCGCTATATCGACTTTCTCAAGGCCGGAGGGCCAACGCTGCTTGGCTCCAACGACGGTACTGTCCGGCGGCAGATTCATGCGCTGCTAGACTCTTGCGGACCGGTAACTGGCCTGCTGCACGAGTATGAAGTCAAGCTGGCCGAGTTAGTGTGCGAAGCTATGCCCGCCATCGAGATGTTTCGCATGCTCGGCTCGGGAACGGAAGCCGTGATGGCGGCGATTCGCCTGGCGCGCGCGTATACAGGCCGCAACTTCGTGATTAAGGTTGGCGGCGCATATCACGGCTGGAGCGACCAGATGGTGTATGGGATGCGCATTCCCGGAACTGGCCGCAGAGAAGCCATCGGCATTCCGCGCGCCTCGACAGCCCATATTCAGGAGCGATTTCCCAACGATCTGGGCACGATGCGCCGGACTTTGCAGTTGAATCGCTTGCGCGGAGGAACGGCGGCGATTATCGTTGAGCCGCTGGGACCGGAGAGCGGCACCCGTCCCGTGCAACGCGATTTCAACGCGCAGCTGCGAAAGCTCTGCGACGAATTTGGCGCGCTGCTGATCTTCGACGAGGTAGTTACCGGTTTTCGCGTTGGCATGGGCGGCGCGCAGGGTTATTTCCAGGTTAAGCCCGACATAACTGTACTGGGTAAGTGCCTGACCGGAGGTTATCCGCTGGCCGGCGGCATCGGAGGACGGCGCGATGTGATGATGCTGCTGGCGGGCGGCATCGGAAACTCCTCCAAACGAGCCTTTGTCGGCGGAACGCTGACCGCCAATCCGCTCTCCTGCGCGGCCGGCTATTTTGCCATTCAAGAGATGCGGCGCACCAATGCCGCGGTGAAAGCCGGGCGCGCGGGCGACCGCTTGCGCAAGGGACTCGACGAAATCATCCGCCGCCTGGGGCTGCCCTATGTGACTTACAACCAGGGTTCGATTGTCCACTTGCAGACCTCTGGAGTCATGCTCATGAGCATGCGCAACCCGATCAAAGTGATGCGCGAGGCCAGCTCTCGCAAGCACATGATGGAAGAGATGGGGGCGGCTTTCAGCGCGCATGGAATTATCACCATCGCCGGCAGCCGCATCTATACCGGGCTTGCCGATACCGATGATGTGATCGATGAAGCGTTGAACCGCTTCGAGGATGTGCTGAAACTCGCATAACTCAGGAGTTATTGTGCAACGGATGCAAATTGAGGCGCAATTGGCGGCAGGATGCCGGCGGCTGGCGTGCAAGGGATTCTTCCACTCCCCGGCGGAGAGTTTTTCCATGCGGGCGCCAGGGAAGATGGAAATGATCCTGGCCGCCGGGCATTTCGATTGGCGGCATATCGAATTCGCCGATCTTCAAACAGTGTCCATAGTTGAATGCGAGGGAGTCTGCGGGCTTCATGCATCCATCTATCGGCAGCGGGCCGACGTCGGCGCCATTGCGATTTCCACTCCCAAGGGGGCGCGCCTGCTAGCCGGCTTTGGCGGCCTCATGCCGCCCATCTTCGACGAACAAGTGAGACATATCGGCGGCGCGGCCGGACCACTGCCAGACGGGATTGCTCCGGGCAGCGAGTTAGTCCAGGAGGCCTTCGGAAAGGGCGCCAATGCCGCGCTGCTCGGCAAGCAATTGTTATGCCTGGGAATGACCTGCGAGCGCGTTCTCTTCAACACAGAGTTATATGAGAAATGCGCGCAAGCCTATCTCCTCGCCAAAGCCTCCGGCAGCCGGATCGGGCATATTCCGTTGTGGGTTCGGATCATTGCAAGCCGCCGCCTGCTGAAAGACGAGCGCCGCGCGGCCGAGAGTTACCGCAACGGCCGCGTTCCTGAAAGCATGACCGCATATTGAGATAGTTGCGAGACTTTCGTCTGACCCTCTCTACGAGAATTTGGTGCGCCGCCACAGCAGCAGTCCACCCACTCCCAGGAAGGCCAGCGCGGCCAGCAGCAGGACGATCATCCAGGGAGTATTGATTAAGAGGTGCGGACGCTGCGCATTCACTCCAAGCCACACAAAGATCCCCAGCGCGGCAATCACTACCAGCGAATCCCACCAACGCCGCACCGGCGCATACTCGGCCAATGGGTCGTCGCCTTGCAGCACCGCGGCCACGCGCCGCGAGTCCAAGCCATAGCGGTCGCACTCCCGGTTCATGGCCTGCTTCCAGTTGTCCAATTCCGTAGCGGGAGCGCTGGCCATGCCGATGGCTGCCGCGCCGGCGATCATCACCATGGACCCGGCAATCACCAACCCTTTGGCGTGCGGGCTCAGAGCGGAGAGTTCGCCGAAGACCAGCGCGCCCCAGGCCAATCCCCAAAGCTGATTGGTATTGGAAAGCGGAATACCGCGCCCGATGCCGATGTATTTTGCCGCATATTGCTGGAAGAGGTCGCCGATTACCCAGCAGAAGCCCCCCAGGAAGAGCCAGAAAAGCGCGGGCCGGGCCGTGGCCAGCTCGCCGAATAGGTTGGCGAAGCCGCCATGGAAGACCGCGCCCAGAGCAAGGGTTGCGCCCAGCTCGCCGAAGGTGAAGATGGTGACGAAGGAAAGCGGATTCATGCCGCTGATGTATGCCTTGCGATAGGGGATATACATGGTGCCCCACAGCACACCGGCGCCGAGCGCGGCCACAATGCCCAGCATCGCCTTGCCCGACGTGCCGGAAGACTGCTGCGCCGTGGCATAGGCCAGAATGCTAGCGCCCAGGACCAGAGCGGCGGATCCGCCCAGCACCTTCATCCATCCTTTGACCCCGGAGCCGCGCAATCCATTGAAGAGCAGCCATCCCCAGAAGAGACCCACCAGGCAGTTGGTGTTCCAGAGAGGAAAAGCAATCGCCAGTCCCACGTTGCGAATCGCAAAGACCGTCAACGTATTGGCCACGGACCAGAGCATTCCGGCCACCACCGCCCACACCACAAGATGGGCTTTCTCGCGCAGATCCATCATCATGTAAACGGTACCCTTGAGGAGCATGGGCACCGTCCAGCGCGCCACGAAGACGCCCATCACCATGCCCAGCGTGATGACGAAGGGAGAGATTCCCATGGTGACCAATTTGGCGGGCGCTTCGGCCGTGCCCAGCCATGCGCCGGCGGCCAGTCCGCAAACCACGCCGAGTTGATGCAAGGAGAGAGAGGATCTCCGCTGTGTTGCTGTCGTCGTTTCGCGCACACGCTTACCTCATGAATAGCAGCAGAGAGGCTCCCAGAATCAGGACACCCACAGGCACCCAGAGATGCACGTCGGTGAGAATGGCGATAAAAGTCGATGGTTTCAAACGTTGACCTCTTTCAAACCCATGGGAATCTCGTATCGCGAGCCTGTCGCCATCAGCGCTTCTATCCTCTCCACGCCCTCAATGCCGCCCCGGGCCCCGAGGCCCGAGCAGTTCAGCGCCGCCGCCGCGCAGGCAAAATCCAGTTGCCGTTCCAGCGGCCAGCCTTGCAGCAGCCCATAGATGAATCCGGCGTGGAAAACATCTCCCGCGCCCGTAGTATCCACCACCGGAACACGATAGGCGGAAGTGTGGCACAGGCGCGCCCCATCCCATGCCAGCACGCCATCCGGACCCAGTGTAGCGGCGGTCAGGCGGCATCCATAGTGGCGCTGCATCTGGCGCAAGGCTTCGCTCAAGTCAGGCTCCGCCATCAGGCGGCGCGGAAAGTCTCTGCTGACGATCAGGTAATCAATCTTTTCAATCAGCTCTTCCACGCCGGGATAGAGATCGTCCAGATCGGCAATCACCGGAATGCCGGCGGCACGGGCCCAGCGAGCAGCCTCAAGCGCTGCGGGCGTATCGTAACCATCAATGTGCAGCAGGCGCGCATTCACAATCCACTCGCGCTTCAGGTCGCACGGCTGCAGCGCAATCCGCCCATCGCGCCGGCACAGCACGGTGCGTTCGCCCACGCTGTCCACCAGAATCAGCGACTGCGCGCTGGCGCTTCCCGGAGCGGTAATGATCTGCGCCTCGACCCCCGCGCGCGCAAATTCCTCGCGATGCAGCAGGGCCGCGTGGTCCTCGCCGAGCTTTCCCACGTAGCGCGTCCGCACGCCCCAGTGCTGGCAAGCCACTACGGTCGTCGCCACCTGGCCGCCGGGCAGCACCGTTGCGGAACGGTATTCAACCTTGGAACCACGTTCAGGAAATGCAGAGAGAGAGATGAGCGTGTCGGTGGCGTTCAGTCCAACGCCGACCAGCTCCACCTGCGGCGATTCAGTCATATTTTCACTATAAATGGACGATAGGAGGGAAATGCCCGCCCATCAAAGGATTGCGCCCCGGAGGGGTGCTGCGAAATCTTCTTTTTGCTTCTTGTTCATAAGAAACAGCCTGACTTGCTGCGTCAAGTTACACCTGCGATGAACCCGCGAACTCGCTAACTCGCGATCACCGCGAAAGCCTGCCCTGAGCGGAGGCGAAGGGCGGCGGCTAACTTGCCAAGTGATCTCCCAAATCGTCCACATTCACCGAAATAATGGCATAAATTCCTTCCCAGCCTGTCCTGTTCATGAGGAACGAACGAAGAGATGCACTCCCTGATCCGGGCAACGCGCTGTACTATGAAATGAGTCGAGTGGAAATTTCGCCTGCGAGCGCAGGCCGCTGGAGCAGGACAGATGCCGAGCTTTGCTCATGCCATGTTGCGCGAGATTTACGAACAGCCGGAGGCAATTCGCCGCACTCTCGCGCTTTATCTGACGGACAGGACTTTGAGGCCGGAGGTGGCCCGCCGGCTGGCGGTCTGGCCGATTCCGCAGGGCGAGATTCTGATCGCAGCCTCCGGCTCCAGCCGCCACAGCGGCCTGGCCGGGGAGATTTTGCTCGAGGATCTCTGCGGTTTGGCCGTGGATGTGGAGTATGCCAGCGAGTACAGTTGCCGTGGGGGCAAGGATCTGCGCCATCCCAGCGTGCTGGTGCTTTCCCAGTCAGGGGAGACCTCGGATACGTTGGCGGCTCTGGACGAGGCGCATCGGCGCGGACAGAAGACGCTGGCCATCACCAACGCCGCCGCCTCCACCATGGCCTCTGAGGCCGACGTTTCCATGCCCCTGGCCGCGGGCGTCGAAAAAGCGATTCCCGCCACCAAGAGCTTTACCTGCCAGTTGGCGGTGCTCTATCTGCTCGCGCTCTACGAGGGCGCGCGCCTGGGACGAATCGATGCCGCGGCGCTCACCGCGCACATCGGCGAGTTGCAGTCCCTGCCGGAGAAGATCGAAGCGCAGCTCGACGGCTGGCGGCTTCAGATGGCTGGCTTGGCAGGCAAGTACAACTCCGCCGCCTCTTTCCTCTATCTGGGCCGGGGGATTCACTATGCCATCGCGCGGGAGGGCGCGCTCAAGCTGAAGGAGGCCTCCTATGTCCATGCCGAGGGCTATCCGGCGGGCGAATTGAAGCACGGGCCCAATGCGCTGGTCAGCGATAGTGTGCCGCTGGTTGTGCTGGCCACGGTGGATCGCGGCCTGGAAGCCTCGGTGACCCGCTATGAAAAGACGCTGCAACTGCTGCGCGAAATGAAGGCGCAAAAAGCCAAGGTGATCGCCCTCGCCAACACCGGCGATGAGGAAGTGGCGGAACTGGTGAGCGATTGCGTCCGCGTGCAGCCGGCCTCCGAGCACCTGCTGCCCATCTCCGAGGTGATTCCGCTGCAACTCTTCTCTTACTACATGGCTCTCGAACACGGCGTGGATGTAGACCGCCCCCGGAATCTCTCCAAGGCAGTGGTGGAGAAGTAACATAGAGCCTCGATGGAGAGGCCCAATATCGTTTGACCGGCGAATCGTCCTAAGAGGTTGCCCTGCCTTCAAAATGCGCCTCGATCTCTTCCAGAGTTTTGCCCTTGGTCTCCGGCAGGAAGAAGGCCGCGACGACGAAGTAGACAACCGTGAAGCCGCCGAACAGGAAGAACATCGACGAATAGCCGTACTTGCTGACAAAAGGCAGAAAGATGCCGGCCAGTGTGGTGGAAACCATCTGATTGATGACCAGCGCGATGCTCATGCCGTTGGAGCGGATGCGCGTCGGCATCAACTCGGAGAGCGCCAGCCACACGCACACTCCAGGTCCCAGCGCAAAGAAGGCCATGAAGATGTAGAGGCCGATGGCCACCATCCACCCATGACCGGCCGTGGGCATCTGGCCGATGAGGGCCTTGTTGATGCGCAACGGCGCTCTCTGGGCGGCGGCAAGGTTGCCCAGGGGATTCTTGAACAGCGCTTCCACCTTGTTTGCCGGAACGCAACCGGCGCGGGAGATCTGAATGGGAGCGGCGGCGGAGTCGTCAGAGCGGACAAAGCTGGTGGCCGCGGTGAAATCCCCGTAGGAATAGATGATGGCCAGCGAGGCGCGGCGGCTGTCGATAGGGCGGGCGGCGCTGCCCTGGGCGGCAAGCAGCCGGCTCGCTTCGGCCTGATCGAAGCGCAGGGTAAGCTCCTGGCTGGGATTCACCAGGGCCTGCACGGCGCCCCGGCTGTCCAGGCTCAACTTCTCGGTCTGGAGAAACAGGATGCCCACGCTGACGATGGAAACGATGATCCCGGAGGTGCCCAGAACCAGCAGAAACTTGCGCCCCTTGCGGTCGACCAGCATCATGCCCGCCATGGTCATGAGGAAGTTGACGGTGGTGAAGAGGACGTAGCCCCAATGCGCTTGCAGGTCCGAAAGCCCGCTCTGCAGCAGGATGCCGGTGTTGAAGCCAATGATGGAGTTGATGCCGGTGGCCGTGTTGCAGAAGAGAATCACGCAGGCCAGCAGGAAAGGAATAACATACTTGCGGCGCAGGAGGGAGTCGTGCGCCCTTTGCCCGGCCGAGCGCGCGGCCTCGGCGGAACGGGCCGCCTCTTCCATCTCGCGCACTTCCAGGGCTGCCTGCTCCTCGCTGCGCGAGCGCAGCAGAGCCGTATGGGCTGCGGCCGATTTGCCGCGCTGAAAGAGCCAGCGGGGCGATTCGCTCACCAGCAGGCTGCCCAGCATAAAGAGCACGCCGGGAGGGAAGGAAACCCAGAAGATTCGCCGCCATGCGTGGTCCTTGAAGGCAAACAGTGTGGCGGAATCGGCAGTGGCGGCCACCGCCGCAACGCGATAGCTGTAATACATTCCGACCAGGGCTGCCGCCACGATGCCCAGCGTGAGCAGCCACTGAAAAACGCCCGTTCCCTTGCCCCGATGGGAGGCCGACAGGCACTCGGCAAGATACAGCGGAACCACCACGCCGATGAATCCGCCGCTGATGCCCTGCAGCAGCCGGCCGAAGAACAGAGGTTCGTATCCGTGCGAGAGGGCGATGATCGGAATACTGACGATAAACGTGACGCCGGAGAGAACCATCAACGGCTTGCGGCCGATCCAGTCGGCCAGCAGCCCGGCGAACAATGTGGAAATGACGCTGCCCAGCAGCACCGCCGCAACAATGACCGACAGTTGCGAGGCGTCCAGGCCCGAGGTTGCCTCCAGGTATGGCAGCGCGCCGCCGATGATGCCCACATCGATGCCGTACAGCAAGCCGCCCAGGCCGGCAACGACAAGAAGAAAGAGGTTATAACGGCGCTTGGCGGCATCCACCGGCAGAGGCATATCCGCGAGGCCGTTTGCGGTCATCGTCATGAAGACAAGTTCCTTTCGCTCGTTCTGCTTCTCTGGAGCCGCCAGCCACGCGGTCTCCGCGCGAATCTCACCGCCTTCCCAACAAATATCACGTCTTGAAAGCGGGGCGCATGGTACTCAATCATCCTACAATCAGCGCCTTGAAATGATATGCTCCTATTTCCAAATCGATTGCCCGCCGCGTTACACTGACTAACAATCTCGCTGGCACGAATAAAATTGTGCTGCTTGGAGCATTCATGATTGGTTTTGTATTTCCACGGACGGCGAATTCGATGGCCATTCTTTTTCAACGTCTTGCCACAGCGCTTTTTCTATCGGTGCTCCTGCCGCTCTCCCTGGCAGCCCAGATGGTCTCTCCGGAGATCGACAGCCAGCCCGGCCCATTCTCCTATTTCAGCAAGCCGACCGACGAGCTGGGCGTCTTTCATGCGCCCTCCGGGACGGAAGTCACGCCGGAAGGATACCTGTACACCGGCTTTGGCGAGTTGATGTTTTTTGTGGGTCCGGAGCAGACCCCCGTCTCTGCGCGCGTGAGAACGCTTGAAGACGGCTACCTGCCGGTACTCTCCTACACCGTCACTCACCTGGGAATCGAGTATCGCTTCACGATCTTCTCCGCCTCGCTCGGCGCGGCGCAATCGCCGGGTCCGGTGGTGAACTTTGTGCGGATTACAGTTAATAATCCAGGCCGCCAGCCGAGAACCGCGTTCCTGACAACCGCAATGCGCTACCAGGCCGAGCAGACAACCGAGACGCCGACAGGCGACAACCGCTTTCGCCGCCCGATTGAGGCAATCGGGATTGGGCAGCTCCATCTGTCGGGCGAGCCTTTCAGCAAGGAGTGGACCTATAGCTGCGAGGGCAATGCTTTTCTGCGCGATGGCCGCGCCCTGTACGTCTTTCCCCGTCAGCCCGCGCCGCGGCTTTCGCTCACCCTGCGCAGTCATTACAACCGCTTGCATCCACTGTCGGCGACCAAACTTGAAATTGAACCCACGACCCCAACCAGCGCGGCGGCTTACACCGTGACACTCGCCGCGGGAGAGAGCCGGTCGCTCGACTTCCGTATGCCACTGGCGCCAATCCAAACTGGAACTCCAGAGTTCGCCCAACTGAATGCGGCGCGCTTTGACGACGCGCACCGCGAGGTGGTCGCCTTCTGGCATAAGATGCTGGGGCGCGGGATGGCGATCGAGTTGCCGGAAGCGAAGGTTGCTGACACCTTCCGCGCCAGCCTGGTCTACGATCTGCTGGCCCTGAATCTTGTCAATGGGCAGTTCGTGCAAACCGTCAATCTCTTCCAGTACCATTACTTCTATTTGCGCGATACATCCGATATTGTGCGCATGTACGACGCCACGGGCTATAGCGATATTGCCGCGCAAGTACTCAGCCTTTTTTCCTCCCGCCAGCAGCCGGATGGAAACTTCCTCTCGCAGCCCGGCCAATACGATGGCTGGGGCGAGGCTCTGTGGGCCTTCGGCGAACACTATCGGCGGACCCACGACCTGCACTTTGCCGAAACCGTCTATCCGCAGGTGGTGCACGCCGTGGAGTGGCTGAAAAAGGCCCGCGTCGCCGATCCGCTGCATATCATGCCGATGAGCGATGTGAAAGACAACGAGTATGTTGCGGCGCATCTGACGGGATACAACTTCCTCGCGCTCGATGGGCTGAAGTCGGCCATCGAACTGGCCCAAGCCACCGGCCACGCGGACCAGGCGCGGCAATTTCAGAAGGAGTATGACGACTACCGGGCCTGCTTCTTCAAGTTGCTCGATGCTGCAACGCGCGATGATGGCGGTTATATCCCTCCCTCCCTGGACAGCGTTGGATGGCAGGGAACGGATTGGGGCAACCTGCTTGCGGTAACGCCCGAGCCGGTGCTCGATCCCTGGGATCCCCGCGTTACGGCCACACTGAAGAGCACGCAAGCGCGTTATCAGGAGGGCATCGCTACTTACACGGAACCCGACGACGGTCAATTCCTGCACGACTACCTGACCATGAAGAACACATTGACCGAACTGATCCGCGGCGATCAGGAGCAGGTCATCCGCGAGTTATACGCTGAGTTATTGCACACCAGTTCGACTCATGCCGGATTCGAGTTTGCGATTCGCCCCTGGGGAACGCGCGACTTTGAAGGAAATCTGGCGCCGCATGGCTGGTTCGCCGCCGATTATCGCAACCTGCTGCGCAATATGATGGTGCGGGAAGAAGGCGATACGCTCCATCTGCTTTCGGCTCTCTCGCCGGAGTGGATCGCCAAGGGAAAGTCTATCCGCGTCGAGCGCGCGCCGAGTTACTTCGGGCCTGTTGATTTTGCGCTGGAAATGCCGGAGGCCGGCTCTGCCGTGCTGCATCTGCATACTTCGTTTCAGGTGCCTCCGCAAAAGCTGGTTATGCATCTGCCATGGTTTATGGAGGCGTCCTCCATTGCTGCCGACGGCGCCGCGCTGCCCATCAGCAATGGCAGCGTCGTATTGCCCCTGAACACCAAAGAGGTGAGGATAAACTGGCATCGCAGGCCTCATGCGGCGGCGATGAGTTATGCGAAGACCGTTGCAAGCTACAAGGCGGAGTATCGCAGGAGATACGATCATTTGCTGGCCACTGGCGAAATGTCGCCCGCAACCGATACATGGAGCGTTCCCGAGCACTGAGCCGCGGCGCTATAGCTTGATGAATATCTTCCGGCGGTAAAGTGCAAAGACGGGAAGATAACAAACCAGAACAAAGAGCATGGAATAGAGCAAGGAGACAAAGGGAGGAGAACCCAGCCAGCGCGGCAGCAAGTGGAAAAGGAATTGCTGAAGATTTTCCCCGCCTGGCAGATAGATGGCGGAAAGAACCGGCGCAAGAACCTCCGAAAGCACGTAAGCTATAAGCGCATTGGTGCCGAATGCCAGCCAGGGTGTAAGTCCGCGGCGAAACTGATGCGGCCCATCGATGATCCAGTAGAGCAACGCGAACAGAGCGATCGAGATACCCGCTGTGAACAGGACATAGGAACTGGTCCATAGGCGCTTGTTGAGCGGGAAACTCTGCGCCCAAAGCAGCCCGCAGGCCAGCAGGAAGAGGCCGCCGGCAAATAGGGCCGCGGACTTCCGCCAGGCCGGGCGATCTGTCAGCAGCCAAGCGGCTGCGAGTACACCGAACAAAGTCGAGGCCAAAGCCGGCAGCGTGCTCAATAACCCCTCGGGATCATAGAAGCCGTGGTGATACAAGTGGGCCGGCGGCACCAGCAGACGGTCGAGCCAAGCGGCCAGATTGCCGTAGTGATCAAGAATGCCGACGGCAACTCCAGGCAGGCCAATACCGGGCACCGGCACATGCAACAGCAGCCACCAGTAACCAGCCAGCGCCGCCACGCACGCTGCCGCGCTGGCCGCCAGCCTCCCCGCAAGAAAGATAACGCTGGCCAGCGCATAGCACAGCGCAATGCGCTGCATCACGCCGTAGTAACGCAAGTCGCTGAGATGGAAGTAGGGCAGCGCGTTCAGCAGGAGCCCAACCGCAAAGATCAGCAAAGAGCGCTTGCCCACCTGAAGCAGGATTGTGCGCCGGGGAACGCCGCGATCCAGGCGCGCGCCGAACGACAGCGTGATCGATGCGCCGACGATGAACAGAAAGAGCGGGAAAACCACGTCGGTCAGCGTGCAGCCATTCCAAACCGAATGCCTGAGCTGCGCGTAGGAGACCGCGCCATCACCGGCGTTGTTGATCAGTATCATGAAAGCAACCGTCAAACCGCGCAGCACGTCGAGCGATTGCAGGCGCGATCTGCTCTGTAAAGTCGATTTCAATGGTTGACCGGACTGCCGGTTCTGCGCAATCGCTATGTGCACAATTCACTCCGGCTCGATGACTTCGCGTGAGGCGCATTGGGATAAGAGTGAGCGCACGGCGAGCTAATACAATAATAACTGTATCCGGAACGGTCGCTTCGGTCGAGTACGGCGCGCCGGGATTGCTTGGGAATAACACGAGTTACCTCAGTCCTGAAAATGCGCCATGGCTGGAATATGAATTGACCGTGGTCAAGACAGGCAATGCTACCCTTACATTGCATCTGCTGCCAACCTTTGCCATCGATTCCGAGCACCGCCTTTGCTACGCGATCGCTCTCGATGGAGCGACCCCGGTGGAAATGGACGCGAGCGGCTCTGGCGAGTGGCATGAGAACAGCGCGCCAACCTGGGCCGGCAATGTGCTGCGCAATTCGGCGCTGGCTAAGGTGCCACTGGGTAGGCTCTCGGCTGGAGAACACAGGCTCCGGCTGATCTATCGCGATCCCGGCGTCGTCTTCGAGCACATCGTTATGGCCTTCGACGGCTCGCCCCCCGCGTACCCGGTTCCGCCGGAGAAAAGCGCAGCTACGCTACAGTTTCAGGCCCCATCCCCTACACTGAATCTTGCCTCCCATGCCCGCTTACTGCGAAGTCGCATTGCCGGTGCCGCTGTACCGCGCGTTCACCTACGCGGTGCGGGAGGGGCAACTTCCGCACCGCGGTGCGCGGGTGATCGTCCCCTTTCGCAACGAAAAACTGATTGGCGTGGTGATCGGGCTCAACGCCAAGGCTCCGGCCGACTTCGAAGTGCGGTTCCTCGAAGCGGTTCTGGATGACGAGCCGCTGCTCAGCGAACCGCTGTTGGCCTTGGCCGAGTGGATGGCGCAGTATTACCTTGCTCCGTTGGGCGAAGTGTTGCGCGGGATGCTGCCGCTGATGGCCGAGGTGCGGCGCACCGTTTACTACCGCATCACCGACCTGGGCCGGGATGTGCTGGCGAAGAGTTTGGAAGGGAACGAGGCAGACTCCCAGCTCCGAAAATCAGGAACTGGGGAACCCCGATTTGTTCTCGGACCAGAGGGCGCTTCAAAGCGCAAAGGGAGGCGGCACGAGAAGTGTTCCGCCGAGGAGCAGGACCTGGAGCGCCGTGTGCTGGCGCGCCTGGCTTCGGGCGAGCCGGTGAAGGTCTCCACGCTGCGCACGGCTACCGCGGCCACTCTGCCGGTGCTGGCCGGCCTCACGCGCAAGAAATGGATAGCCCGCGAGACGGCGGCTGTGGAGCGCGATGCGCGGCGCACGGAGCGGTTTGCCGTACTCATACCCGAAGCCCGGCTGCCCGCGCTGACCGTGAAGCAGCAGGCCATTCTGGCCGAGTTGGCGGCCTGCGATGGCGAGCTGCCGCTGGCCGAGCTGCGCCGTAAGGATCTGCCATCATCCACGCTGCAAACCCTGGTGCGGCGCGGTCTGGTCCGCATCGACGAGCGGCCGGCCGTCTTCCGCATGGGCGGTTTGCAAAGCCAGCCTCCGCCGCTCCGGCTCAACGAACCGCAGATCGACGCCTTGGCCAGCTTGGCGACGGCCCTGGGGGGATTCCATCCCTTTTTGCTGCACGGGGTGACTGGCTCGGGCAAGACCGCAGTTTATCTGGCGGCGATGCAGCGGGCGCTGGACCGTGGCCTGGCGTCGATTCTGCTGGTTCCGGAG
>Ga0182014_10001204_pt1 | contig 34887 bp, 25 predicted proteins | sample 612S2DmetaG_FD_120489 | JGI IMG/M metagenome (GOLD analysis project Ga0182014, IMG submission 120489) | Permafrost microbial communities from Stordalen Mire, Sweden - 612S2D metaG | ecosystem: Environmental > Terrestrial > Soil > Wetlands > Permafrost | place: Sweden: Stordalen | collected... | reverse complement strand
GGAGTGGCGGGGCCCGATGCTGGACCTGCCGCCGAACCTGGGCTACAACCGGCGTCCGCTGGAAGAGGATCTCTCCGCATACGCTTGATGCCGGCGGCATCGGGGGCAAGTCCCGAAAGGAAGGTATATCTAATGACGAGAACGTCATCCATGAGATGGGCAATCGGTTCGCTTTTGGCCGTCGCGCTGCTAAGCGTCCTGGCGGTAGCGCAACAGCAGGGTCAAGGGCCGGGCGCCGCCAAACCCAAGTTATATAACACGGCCAAGCAGAAGCTTCTGGACGGCAAACAGATTTTCAGCTTCACGCAAGCGAAGATGGATATCGCCGGTTACTGCGAGGCGGCCAAGCATTACGATTACACCTGGTTTGAAATGCAGCACAGCACCCTGGAGTTCAAGGACATCGAGGCGATGATCGGGGCGTGCCCGCACGTAGCCGCGATTCCCATGATCCGGTTGCCGGACGCGCAGGAATGGCATATCCAGCATGCTACCGACATCGGCGTGCTGGGCGTCATTGTCCCTACGGTGGACGATGTGGACAGGGCGCGGGAAGCGGCTAAGTGGTCGCGTTATCCCCCGGTGGCGCGGCGCAGTACTACCGGCGGAGGACAGATGCGCGCGATCTGGGGCATCAACGGTATCGACTACGCCAAAACGGCCAATGACAACATGCTGGTGGTGATCATGATCGAGACGCCGACCGGCGTGGCGAACGCCTTTGACATCGCGTCGGTGCCCGGCGTGGATGTGGTGATCGTCGGGAACAACGATCTGAGCGTGTTTTCGGGATACCCGCAGACGGACCCCCGCTACGCGCAGTTGATCGGTAAGATTCACGACGACGTGCTGCGGGCGGGCAAGATCTTCGGCCAGGCCAATTCGAACTACGCGACGGGTCCGCTCAGCAAGGACGCCCAGTTCTTCCAGAACGGTCCATCGAACGATGGCTGGAAGCCGCCCGCCCGCGCTGGCCGCGCCGGCAACCCATAACGCCCCGCCGCGGGGAAAACGGTTGGAGCCAACATCTTAAGGAAAGAAGGAGTACCCAATTGCGCAGAACATTCGAGTTAGTGCTGACCCTCGCCTTGGCTGCGGCGGTGGGAAGCGCACAGAGCAAGTCATCCAAGTCTCTGGATATATATTTTATAGACACCGAGGGCGGTCACTCTACGCTGTACGTTTCCCCCTCGGGCGAGTCGCTCCTCATGGACACCGGCAGCCCCGGAACCCGCGATGCCGACCGCATCATGGCTGCCATTCAAGCGGCCGGCGTGAAACAGATCGACCACCTCATACTGACGCACTACCACAGCGACCATGTGGGCGGCCTGCAGGAATTGGCGACGCGGATTCCGATCGCGCATTTCATCGATCATGGTCCCACCTCGGAGCCGAAAGAGCAGGTGCCGGGGTTCCAGAAAATGTACGCGGAGATGTACGGCAAGGTCAAACACACGGTGGCTAAGCCGGGCGATAAGATTCCGTTCGACGGCGTGACGGTGGCCGTGGTTACGTCCAACGGAGAGGTGCTGAAGACGCCGCTTCCCGGGGGCGGCAAACCCAATCCGGCTTGTGCCGGCTTTGCGCCACGGGATGAGTCGCGCGTAGACCCCGACAACCCGATGTCGGTAGGCGTGGTGTTCACATACGGCAAGTTCCGCACAGTCAATCTGGGCGACTTCACCTGGAACAAGGAACAGGAGTTGATGTGCCCGAATAACCCGATTGGAACGGTCGATCTTTACCTCACCTCGCATCATGGAATCGACCAGTCGGGTTCGCCCGCGCTCGTGCACGGCTTACAGCCGCGGGTGGCGGTCATGCACAACGGTGCGTTCAAAGGTGGCCCCCCTCAAACCATGCGGACCCTGTACACGTCGCCGGGGCTCGAAAACATTTGGCAGCTCCACTGGTCATACGCCGGCGGCCTGGAGTACAATTCGCCGGGGCTCTTCATCGCCAACATGGACGACAATGCGACCATAGCGAACGTTCTGCTGAATCCTCCGCCCACCTTTGGGCAAGGCCGCGGGCCTGCCGGCCCACCCCCGGGAGCGCCGCCAGCCGCCGGTGCGCCAGCCACTCCTCCACCGGGTGGCCGAGCCGGTTTCCCGGGGAGAGGCCGCGGAGGCCACACAGGCCCGGCGTTCTGGATCAAGGTGTCCGCGCAAACGGACGGAACGTTCACCGTGACGAATGCCCGCAACAACTTCAGCAAGACCTACGCGGCGCGGAAATAGTCGTTGCCGCCCCGGCGCCCGCGTCAGCAGCGCATGAGTTTGATCTTGAACTCCGACCCTTGCGCCGGCCGGAACGCCACATTCGAGTCGAAGCCGAGCACCGGGAATTCGTCCGGTCCCAATTCGCCGACCAGCACCCGCCCCGCCGGCTCACTTCCGGGCGGCGGCGCCGGCACGAACCTGCTGGGCGGGCGGAAATGCACGCGCACGTCGTAGCGGCCGAAAATCAGGTGCGTGGCCCGATTCGGCCGCCGCAACCACCAGGGGTGTTGGCCGTCCAGCCTCGTTGACTTCCCGATTGTGGCGCGATAGGTGTTGGGGCTTATCGTTTTAGTGACTTGCAGGGATACCCCTGCCAACGGCGTCTTTCGGTTCCAGGTAGTGGCCGCATCGATAGAAAGATGAGGCCCTTGAGAAGTGGTAGCTCTTCTGACAGAATCATGAACCTCCGAACTTCGTTTTGTGCCGCACTTGTTTGCTCTCTCGCCGGCGTTTCGGGTCAGGGCCAAACCAGACCCGGCCCCACAGCTCCGCCGTCCCAAATCCCTCACTTGCGGACACAAGGGACAGCCACGCAACTGATCGTGGACGGCAAGCCTTTCCTGGCGCTGGCGGGAGAACTGGGCAACAACAGCGCCACCAGCATCGAGTACATGAAGCCGGTATGGGCCAAGCTCGTCGATACCAGGCTCAACAGCGTTTTGGCGGGAGTTTCCTGGGCCCAGATCGAACCGCAAGAAGGAAAGTTCGACTTCAGCGTGCTGGACGGCGTGATCCGGGATGCGCGCAGTCACAACCTGCGCCTGGTGCTTTTGTGGTTCGCAAGCTGGAAGAACGGTCTGTCCACTTACGCGCCCGACTGGGTGAAGAGGGATTTCGAGCGCTTTCCGCGCACCCAGGTCGTGGAAGGTAAGAGCATCGAGCTGCTCAGCCCCTTCAGCCACGCGAATCGCGACGCCGACGCTCGCGCCTTTGCGGCCCTGATGCGCCACGTCAAAGCCGTGGATGGTCAGCAGCACACCGTGATCATGATCCAGGTCGAAAACGAAATAGGAGTGCCGGGAGGTTCCCGCGACCGGTCGCCCGCGGCCAGCAAGGCTTTCGAAGGACCTGTACCGCAGGAGCTGATGGACTACCTCCAGCAGCACAAGGATGCGCTGATTCCGGAGTTGCGGCGCGTGTGGGAGACGGCCGGCTCGGGGACGTCCGGGAGCTGGGAACAGGTCTTCGGGCAGGGCTTCGCGACGGACGAAATCTTCATGGGTTGGAATTTTGCGCGCTACGTCGGCAGGGTGGCCGAGGCGGGCAAAGCCGAATACCCGCTGCCGATGTATGTCAACGCTTGGGCGCCCGGGTTTCCGAAGGAAGACCAGCGCGGAAACGGACAGAGCGGCAGCCCGATGCCCGACCTGATCGACGTCTGGAGAGCCGGGGCGCCGCGAATCGATATGCTCTCGCCGGACATTTACGACTTCGACTACGCTGAGATGTGCGCACGGTACAACCGGTCGGGTAACCCCCTATTCATACCGGAGACGAGGGGGCTGCCGCCGAATGCGCTGGGATCGAGAGTGCTCTACGCCTTTGGACGCCACGATGCGATCGGTTTCTCGCCGATGGGGATCGAAAGACCGGCGGCGCCGGACATCGAGCTGACCAGCGCCTATGACGTGATCGCGCAATTGGCCCCCCTGATTTCGGAACACCAAGGCAACGGCACGATGTCCGCCGCGCTGCTGCGCTGGTACGACCCGCCCCAGAAAATCCAGGTTGGGAATTATACGCTGGAGGTTTCATTTTTGCGGCCTCGAGATCTGCCCGGGTCGCCGGTACCGCAGCCGCCCTTTCCGTCCGCGGCGGCAATTTTCATTGCGGCCGGCCCCGACGAATACTATGCGGCGGGCAACGGAGTCAACGTCGCTTTTTCGCCAAACACGCCCGGCCCCCCGCTGGCCGGGCTCGCTACCGTGGAAGAAGGCACTTTTGTGAACGGCCGCTGGGTTCCCGGGCGCCGGCTGGCCGGTGACGACACCGGCTCGCATAGCCTGGTGCTGCCGAGGCTCCACGTGGATAAGGATCACCCCTCGCTGTTCGGGCCTAGCCAGAAGGGCATCCAGCGCGTGACGTTGTACCGCTACCGCTGAGGCATCGGAGCAGGTGACGTATATGAAACCCGATCCAGGAAGAGATACGAGCCGGCGCGCAGTCTCCAGCGTCGCGGCTATCGCATTTGCCTTTGCTACCCTCACGGCGTTCGCACAGGTGAAAGAGAACCCGATTCCGCGACTGGTGAAGAAAGACGGGCGCTACGCTCTATTTGTCGATGGCGCGCCCTACTTCATCCTGGGCGCGCAGGTGAACAACTCGAGCGGTTGGCCCGCCATGCTCCCAGGAGTTTGGCCGGCCATGGAGTTCCTGCACGCCAACACAGTCGAGATCCCGGTCTACTGGGAGCAGGTCGAGCCCAAGCAGGGGCAGTTCGATTACAGCGTCGTCGACACTCTGCTCACTCAGGCTCGCGCCCACCGGCTGCGCCTGGTCCTGCTTTGGTTCGGCACCTGGAAGAACGGCAACCCGCACTATATGCCGGAGTGGATGAAGCTGGACTCCGAACGCTATCCGCGCGTGGTCGACGAGAACGGCCGCCCGCTCGATTCGCCGTCGCCCTTCGCCACTGCCTCGCTCGACGCCGACACCAAGGCTTTTACCGCTTTCATGCGTCACCTCAAGACGGCCGACCCACAGCGCACCGTGCTGATGGTCCAGGTGGAGAATGAGCCCGGCACCGGGAGCAATCTTCGCGATCACTCCCCGGCCGCTCAGAAGCTCTTCGAAGGCCCGGTTCCGGCCGGCGTTCTCAAGGCCATGAACGTCGAATCCAGCGCGCCTTCCCCTAACTGGCGGGACGTGTTCGGCGCCGACGCCGAGGTCTGCTTCCACAACTGGGCCGTGGCTAAGTACATTGGGCAAGTGGCCGCCGCCGGCAAAGCGGCCTACCCGCTCCCCCTCTACGTCAACGCCGCGCCGGGAACACACCGCTGTGCCGTGTTGGGCGGCGCCGTCAAGCCGGAAAGCTACCAAAACGGTGCGCCTTCCGGCAACGTCATTCCGATCTGGAAAGCCGCCGCGCCCGCGCTCGACATGGTCTCACCCGACAACTACGCTCCGGAAGCCGCGGGCTACCTCAAGACGCCCGATCTCTATCATCGCGACGACAACCCGCTGTATATCCCCGAAACCGGTGGCAGTCCGCGGTTTTTCTTTTTTGCACTCGGCCACGAGGCCATTGGCTTCTCGCCGTTCGGCTTGGACTTCACCAGAATCAAGACGTTCAGGGTGTCGCGGACATGCACAAGCGATCCGTTGTTCAGTACCGCCATGTTTCCTTCCGGGCGGAGAATCCGGTGGGCCGCATCACGTCTACATCGATGCGCGAGATATCGGTCTGCGTGAAGCTCAGGTTTGTGCGGGCCGATTCACCGGGCGCGAGAACCTCCAGCGGCACCGTCAACTGCTCCACCGGGGTCGCTCCGAAGCCGTATGCGATGCCGCGTACAACGTAGCCGCGAAGATGGCAGGAAGGAACGGAGCCGCGGGCGGTCACATCCACGCGTAAGCCGGCAGGTTTCCCGGCGACGCGCAGCGATTCAATAGGCGAGGATTCGTCCCTGAGCACCTCCCAGGACGGCTTCCTTGCGCCGAGCGCGTCCACTACGCCATGAACCCGTTGCCGCAGCGCGCCGGTGCCGCGGTCGCCGATGTGCGTGCGGTAGTCGTTGTAGTCGAAGAAAATCAGGCCGGCGACGAAGGGGCGCTCTCGGAACACACGATCGTGCTCCCGCAGGACATCGATCCGCTTCGCGTCGCCTTCCGGCCGGTCTGCCGTGCACGCGCAATAGCCGTATTCCGAGATCACGATCGCCTTGCCAGGAAAGGCGCGATGGATGTCGTCGAGATGGCGCGCCATGTCCGCGGGCGTTCCGCTGCTCCAGCTCTCGTAGTACTCGTTCCACATGACGTAGTCCATCAGGCCGGCCACGTCCTTCTCGGGGGTCTGATGCAGAGAATTGGATGCGTAGCTGACCAGCCGGCGGGGATCGAGGCGCTTCGCCTCTTCGTACATCCTCTTCGCGAATGCGTAGGCCGGCGGATTCTGTCCGTTGATCTCATTGCAGACACCCCACGAGAAAATACAAGGATGATTGCGGTCGCGCTCGATCATCTCGCGAAGCTGATCGAGGCCATTGTTCATGATTTCGGGAGCAGGGTCCGGGCCCATGCCGGCGAAGGTCTTCGCGCCCCAGGTGGGCACTTCGGTTTGGATCAGGATTCCGTGGCGGTCGCACCAGTCGAGCACACGCCGGTCCTGTGGCCAATGCACACGGCTGTAGACGCAGTTGAGTTCCTTCATGTCCGCGTGGTCGTGTGCGATCCATTCGCCGGGTTCGGCCATACCAAACCCGGGGTTGCTACCGGCCATGCGCTCGACACCCATCAGGCGCACTCGCTCCCCGTTTAGAAGGAACCCGTCGGGTCGAGCCTCGATTCCGCGAATGCCAAAGACGGTTTGGAGGGAGTGGCCGTTCGACAGTTCGACGTTCAGGCGATACAGGTTCGGATGATCGAAGTGCCAGAACTGCGCGCCTTCGATGTGGGTAACGGGAAAACTGATCGTCCGGCGTTCGCCGGGCGCAAGCTGAAGAGGCAACGCGGGCGTTGAGACGACAGTGGAACCGGTGTCGTCTCCCGCCACACGAAATGAAACGCTCCCCTCGAACCCTGCCGCAGAGCTGTTGCGGACAGTCGCCGATACCTCAATATCGGCTCTATTCGAGGTCAGGATCGGTTCAGCATCGACGCGGAGGCTTTCGACGAACGTCCGCGGCGTAACGAGCAGGCTGACGGGCCGGTAGATGCCTCCGTCGTGTGCCCAATCGCTGGAGGGTCCTCGCGGAAGCATCGATTCGTTGAAGGCGTTATCCACGCGAACCACCAGCGTGTTCACGGCTCCGGGGCGCAGGTAAGGACGCAGATCCAGCACGAAGGCCGTGTATCCTTTGCCGACGTGGCGTCCCACTTCCGACCCGTTCAACCACACCGAAGCAGTATGAAAGACGGCTTCGAACTCCACGCGAACCGCGCGATCGGCCCAATTGCTGGGCGCATCAAAATTCCGCCGATACCAGGCCGCACCTCGGTACTCCGTGTTTTCTGGCTCGATCTGCCATGTATGGGGCACCGTGACGGTTCGCCATCCCTCCGTCACATGCTCCAGCCGGAGCCAGCCCTCTGATGCGCCGGAGTTCTGCGGATCCAGTCGGAACAGCCATGTCCCGTCCAACGAAATGCGCTCGTCGCAGCCGGTCGACACCGGGGTCGCTGCGAGACTGACCGGCGCAGCAAGAATTCTGGCGATGGGCAATATAGAGCAAAGCTCCAGGAGTGTTCGTCGGCTGGGCATTGGTGTTTAGTGGAACTCCGATGTAGTGTGTACGTTAACGGCATAACAGCAGATCACAATTGAGAGATCCTGTCAATCACGAGAATCGAATCCGCAGAGCGTTTGGGCGTGTCCATGCCAGATCGGCTCGTTGGAAGTGTCGCTCTGCCAGAACCCGCGGCTCACGAGCCAGTGTCTGGCCGCTCGGAGTGTCAGTGGCGGCGATTCGGAATCCCCTGCGATGGAGGCTTCGGCGGGCACCACCACGCAGTGCATATGCTCGTCGGCGGGGCTGTGACGGCGTTTTTCACCTCCGCAATTTATGATGATGATTTCCGGAGCGACGGCCGGGAAATTTGCGGGCAGGGCCGCCGCACCTGTCCCAACGAATCCCGTGAGCCCTAAGCCCCAACCTGATGGGCCACCGAGATCGCGTGTTTCAACCGGTCCCAGTTGGTGTCGGCTCCCACGGTGCAGTCGGCACCGAGGATGAACGGACGTGGGGAGTTCTTCACGACCTGCCGGATTTCAGCTTCAACCTGGGCGGGCGTTCCCGTACTGATGATGCCGTGGCGGTCCAGTCCCCCCATAAAGGGCCGTCTAAACAGCTTCGTGATTTCCTGCCCAGAAATCTGGCGGTCCGAGAGCTTCACGTTGCAGTTGACGACGTGGCCGGGGTAGTCGCAAACGACGTCGTAGTTGGCGTAGGGCGCCACGTAGTCGCAGACGTGGAGGATGTTAAAGCGGCAGGCGGTCGCGATTTCCTTCATCGAGACAAGGTCGAAGGGCTTCACATATTTGCTGAAGATGGCGGGGTTGCTGAAGCGCCTCGCTTCGGAGCCCTGGGTGGAGGTGTAAAACCCGTCGACGCCCTCTTTGATGCAGGCGCGCACGAACAGGAGTTGGCTTTCGGTGAGGATTTCGAGGCCCTTCTTCACTGCTTCCGGGTTCTCCTCCAGGTGCTGCAGAAGCACGGGCGCGGTCGCGCACTGGCCTGCGCACATGAACGGCGAATAGAGGGTCATCAGGATGAGCGAGTTCTTCTTCTCGGCCTTGACCAGTTCCCGGACAGTCTCGAGGAGCGGTTCGTAAAAGTCGAGCCGCGCGAGCTTAAGCTTCGACCAGTCGGCCGGTTTCTGCAGGAACTCCTGGCGCGAGTATGTTTGCTCGAACTGGATTTTGAGGAAATCCATGTCGGTGTGGCGGAAAAACTCCAGGTGGCGCGTGGCGGCCGCGGAACCAGCCTTGTAATCGTTGCCGAAGTGGAGGAAGAAAGCAGCGGGGGTGTAGTTGGGGGTGCTCTGGCCGGCGAGCCACCCAAGCATGCGTTCACGTTTGTTGGCTGGGGCGGGAGCGGCGAAGGAGGTTCGGATCAGGCCCGCGGCAGCGGAGAGACTGAGGAACGTACGTCGGTTCATGTATGTAGGATACAAGGTGCTGGGGGGCAGGCGGGGCTCCAGCTCACGGGGAGCTTCACGCTCGACAAGGTTCCCGCCGCCATCGCCCAGCAGGTGCAGGAAACGCTGGAGGAGTGAGACCTTGGCCACCCACTCGCGCGGTAGCATTGCCGTGACGTCACCAATGCTGCCCACGTCCGACGAGCAGATCCGGTCAGCGGCAGATACGCAGGTACTTCAGCGGAACACGGGAAGACAGGCTGCCGTTCTGAATATTGTCCGCCGGGCACGGGCCACCTTGGGTGATTCTCTGGCCGCCATGAGCAACGGGCCTGTATGGAAGCGGTTTGTCCGGGACGTTGCCGAGGTGGTACGGACCATGCCGCTGTGGAAACTCCAGAACGTTGGGCGCGAGCACCTGGAATTCCTGTACGCCAACACGGGTGCCGGCAATACCATCACACTTCGGCTCACCCAATCCTCGATCGAGCACCCGATTTCCGATGCGCAGCCGGCTGCCCTGAAGAGACCGGGCCTCCGATCATGGCGATCAACGAGCACCGTAGTACGATCCAATACTCAAGGAATCGCGGGCAACTTGACCGGCTTGCCGCCATCCTTCATGCTGCGCAGGGCGGCGTCCATGAAAGCAAATATCTCGAGTGTTTCCTCGTGCGGGACAGGAGGTTCTCCGGTGCTAAAGAATTTGACGATTTCCGCCACCAGTGCGGGATATCCCACCGATTTCAAGGGCGGGCTCTGCAAGACCACCTGATTGGGGCGAAACACCACGCCGCCATACCCGCCATAAGGCCGAAGAGTCCGCACGGTTCCCGTTCGGCCGCCGCTCCACTTACCGGTGATGATATCGCCGTCCGCGGTGTAAACGCGCGTCACCTCCTCGCAACCGGGCCCCAGCAATGCATAGAGCATTTCGATGGGATGGATGGCGTACCAAGAGAGGTCCAGGTGGTGGTGTTCCTCAAGCGGGCCGGGACCCCAGGTGAATACGGCCTGCGCGTCCGGGGATTTCAGGGTGGCTACCACGTTGCTGTATCGCAGACTGGAACTGCTGAACCACGGCACGCCAGCCGCCGCAGCCAGCCGATCGATCTCGCGCGCATCCTCCAGGGTGGCAGCCAGAGGTTTGTCGATGAACATCGGCTTGTGCGCGGCCAGGACCAGTTTCGCCTGCTCCAGGTGTACCCGGCCATCCACGCTCAGCAGCAGGATGGCGTCCACCTTGCCGCACAGCGTGGGAATGTCGGACACGATCTCCACACCCCACTTGGTCTGCAGATCCCGGGCGTAACCTTCGACGCGCGTGTAGCTTTGAGAGATGTCCGGGCTGCCACCTTTGTAGGCAGCCACCACCCGGGCGCCCGCAACGTGATCTCCTACCGCGGGATCGTTGAGCAACTGGGTGAAGGCGGTGGCGTGGGAGGTATCGGTCCCGATGATCCCCAACCTTAGCTCGGCGCTGGCTCCCGGCAGACAGGCGCCCACAAGCAGAGTCGCAACCAGGTTGATTTCACGCATTGTTCATACCTAAGAACATCATAGTCGGCCCAGACCTGGCGCCTAGGCCTCAACGGATCGAGGCCGACTTCAGAACAAACTTCCGCCCGGCGCCTTTGGTAACACCCGCGGCCTGTCGGTCCATCAGGTACCGTGTTTGCCGGGCACTAACGGCTCTTTGCGGCTACTCCAAGCCCGCCGGGGTTTGGCCCGCGTTGCGCGACGCCTGGCCCGCGTTCGCTCCGGTGGCGACGGCTTGGTGTATGGGCCAGAGCCGTCGTGTCTTGGGCAGGGCGGGCAGGAATCGCGGCCAGAAGCAGAAAAGCCCGCCGCGGGCGTGCCTGAGCGCGAATCCGGCTTGGGATCTCAGCGTCGCAGTCGGTGGCCTGGGGACATAGCTGGCGACATGGGGCGACGGATCGGTTGTCAGCGATCATGCCCCGTGATATCTTCAGATTCGGACGAAAACATCCTGAAAGCGAGGGCACGGCTAATGTACCGTAACGTATACGTTTTTTACTTTCTCCTACTGACTCTTGCCGGATTGGGCGGTTGCTCCAGCGGGCCATCGGCCAAAGAATCCAAGAAAGCCGGGACCGTGCTAGACAAAATCCAGGGAAAGGCCGAACAAGTTCCGGCGGAATCGACCGCGACCGATGCCGCTCTGAACGCGGGTGGGCCTTCCGTGTACCTTTCCGATGGCCTGCGTCGCTACCGCCTGTTCTTCAAGACGGCCTTACCGGTAGAACCCGGGAAGGAGTATATTGCCGAGGGCATCTATGCGCAAAAGGCCATCGACGAGATTGGCGATCCCGACCAGGGCAAGAACGGCTATCCACTCCAACCAAGCTGCGACCGGGTTGTCAGGACGGCCTGGCCCGGGGAGGCCTTCGATGCGACGGATTCGCAAGTCTCGGTCTTGTGCACCAGGGTGAAACGCTATCCCGCCAGGCCCGTATTCCTGGTGACGAGGCTACTGCCCGTTACATCCAAGGAGAGCGGCGCCGCGGAACCGAAAAAGAACGCCGAGGCTGAGGACATCCGGGAAGTCCCTGTAGCGGCAGATAAACAACGCGCTCTTCTGATTGAGGGTCCGACCGTACTAACCGCGCCCCTTTGGGCGCCCGAGGGGGGAACGGTTCGTTGCAAACTCGTCATCGACAAGGAAGGGAAAATTTCGGAGCTCGAAACCGGCGTGCAACTCTGTGAGAGTGTGCCGTGGTCTCAGTTCCGTTATAAGCCCACGGCCAAGGGCGGCCACCCCGTCAAAGTGGAAACCGAAGTGGAAGTGCGCTTCGAACCGCGAAAGTAAAAGCCTCGATGTACCGGTCCTAATCCTCGCGCCCCTGGATCTCGGCGGTCGGGAACCTCGCGCGTTCCCCCGGCACCCAAGAGGAGAATGCAGAGCGGCAGCGGTTCGTCCCGGAGAGGCGCAAGGACGGCATAGGGGACCGGCGCGGGGAGGTGTTGTGAGGGAATATCTCGCAGCGTGACGGAGGACGGCATCGGCGCTCTCTTTGGAATAGCGCGGGACGGTTGAGTTCTCACCCAACGCCAGAACGATTGGAAGGGCCGTCTGCGCACACGTGAATTTCGGACTGAACGCCAACTATAGTAGTTTCATCAACCGAGGATTTCTTTCCAGTCCATCTGCGCGGCTGCCGCCTGCCCGATCTGGAGCAACACTGGCACCGATGAGAGGTCCGTTTCATCGATGCTCGATGGGAGCGCCGGGTTGAATTTCTGGAAACTACAAGTGGGATATACCCGCACAACATCCTGGTCGGCCAGATCTTCCGCCGAGTCCACCAGTGTTGACGTGGCAAACTCAATGGTGGCAATGAGTCCTTTTGGTGCAGGCATCGCGGTTGGGGGCGCGTAGTACCCGGTCCCAAGCGAGATGATTCTCGTGGTGGACGGCTCGAATGAATCGTACTCGAACATCTGAATGGCCATCCGATACACCGGGTTGGCGAAACCAGCCGCGCCACCGTCGGACATTTGCAGGGTTTGTTGACCAACGACTACCGGCCAGAAGTTGAAGTAGGTCGGCGCCGCCGAGGAAGCCACGACGGCATCGACAAGTGAGCATGCACCAGTCACACCGCTATTCTTGGCGTTGTCCTTGCAGAAGAACCACGAGTGGCCACCAGCATCGCATGCGATGATCAGCACTCCGGTCGGGCAGTCGTTGATGGTCCAACCCGCATTAGGTCCAAGCGCGGCTTTCAGGCACTCCGCTAGCGTATGCGGATCATATATGTATCCCTCCACCACCCGCTTCGGCCACGCGAGCTCCGGCGCCTGAGGGCTAAACACCTTCTTCGCGTCCTCACCAGTGTAGAACGTGAGCGCGGTTGTCATTGGAACACCGGCCTGGATCAGAGCGCAGAGGTCGGATCCTGTGGATGTGCCGGCGACGTAAGAGAAACAGTCGCGGACGTTCTTGCCCGTTTGCTGTTCGAGCGCGATCAGCATACAGCATGGGATGATCCCGCGGATGCCACCACCTGAGATGGATAGAGCGTTGTTCATGAAGTTATGGTACTTGCGAAACATGCTGTCGTGCTCGCGTGAAGCGGTGCCGGGTATCGTTCAGGGACTCGGAAGGCGACCGCTTTCCGACAATGCTTTATGAGAATATGAAAGAGTTTTTTGTTGGTGATTTCAGGGAGATTACGATGACGGATTTTTGGCCGACCGTGCGGTACACCTTTCGGATACTCGGTCGCAGTCCCGGCTTCACCGCCGCCGCCGTGCTCTCTTTGGCGTTAGGTATTGGCGCCAACACAGCCATTTTTACCCTGGTGAATGCGTTACTCCTACGTGAACTGCCTGTACAGCAACCCGAACGCCTGGCTCAGCTCTCGGTGGTCCGCCGGGGAGACAATATTCCCTTCTCATACCCCATGTTTCGGGAAATCGAGCGCGGGCAGCGCGTCTTTTCCGGTCTGATCGGGTGGAGCCCCGGATCCAGGTCAAACGTGGAAATCAATGGCGCGCTCTCGCAGGCCGCCGTAAGCTCGGTCACGGGAAACTATTACTCCGAACTCGGGACACTTCCTCTCATCGGACGGCTCATTACGCCCGCCGATGCCCGTGAGGGCATGTTGTCTCCGGTCGCGGTGCTCGGATACGAGTTCTGGCAGCGGCGCTTCGGCGGAACCTCGGATACGGTCGGGAAACAGATCCACATCGAAGGACAGAGCTACACGATCATCGGCGTGACTCGCAAGTGGTTTTCGGGGATGACGACGGGCCAGGCGCCCGAGGTAACGGTTCCGATGAGGAGCAGCGAGAACCGGGCACTGCTCTGGGTGTTTATCACTGGCCGGTTGAAGCAGGATATCACAATCGAACAGGCTCGGGCGCAACTCAAGTCATTTTGGCCGGCGGTGCTCCTTGCGACGGTTTCGACCGATGCTCCCGGACTACGACGGCAGACGTTCTTCTCGATGGGACTGGACGTCGCGCCTGGTGCGACGGGCGTAGCTCGCGAACTGCGTGCTGCATTCACGCGGCCGCTCTACGTACTCCTCGGTATTGTCGGGCTGATCCTGATGGTCGCGTGCGTGAACCTGGCGAACTTAATGTTGGCGCGCGCCGCGGCGCGCAGTCATGAGACGAGCGTGCGCGTTGCCCTCGGCGCAAGCCGCTGGGCGATCACCCGGCAGCTTCTCACGGAGAGTTTGGCTCTATCGACCTCTGGAGCGGTCCTGGGCCTTGCTTTTGCCGGTTTCGGGAGCCGCCTGCTCGTCAGACTCTTGGCGGGAGGTCCCCTCACGCCGATAACGCTCGACCTACGGCCCGATTGGCGCGTACTCTCGCTCACGGCGGCTATTGCGATCGTGACCGGGGTCCTCTTTGGCTTCGTTCCGGCGTGGCGTGCGGCGCATGAAGACCCTGCTTTCGCTATACGAGCCAACTCGCGCGGTCTGGCGGGTACGGGTAGATGGGCTCGCGCGCTAATGGTGGCGCAAGTTGCACTGTCTATCGTGCTATTGCTGAGCGCCGGACTTTTGGTGCGGAGCTTCCGGAATCTGTGTGTGATCGACCTCGGCTTCGACGCACGGGTCCTCCAGGTTAGGCTTTCTCCCAGGCCGGGTGGGTACGGCGCGTTGAACGTGAACGAGTATCACCGGCAGCTCATCGATAGCGTCTCTGCTCTACCGGGCGTGCTGTCAGTAGGGTTCTCAGACTTCGCAGGAGCTGGGCAGAGAGAATGGACTGAAGCGGTATCGGCGACTTCAGTGGCATCGAGCCCCGATGGCGGCATCATGAGCTCATCCGTTATGGTCTCGCCAGGTTTTCTGCGGACGCTTGGGATCGGACTGACTCTCGGGCGCGATTTCGATTGGACCGACGATGCGTTGCATCCGCCTGTCGCGATCGTCAGCAGCGGTCTTGCGGAACGGCTTTTCCCAGCGGGCAGCGCCATCGGCCAGGCGATTCGTTTCGGCTTCATGCCTGAGTTTCAAGAATTCAAGATTATTGGCATCGCCAAGACGGCCCGCCTTTTCGATCTGAGGGATCGAAATCAGCACGTCGTTTATATTCCATATTTTCAACATCCCGGATGGGCCGCGCAGGGCAGTGTCTTTCTACGCACCCATCAGGCTCCCGAGGCGATGGCCAGGACTGCAGGACACGAGATCGAAGCGTTTGGACACGAATACCCGTTGCAGGCGCAGACGGTTGAAGAAGAGGCCAACCAAAGTCTGGCGCGGGATCGCGCCGTTGCCATGATCTCGGGATTCTTCGGGGTGCTAGCGTTATTGTTGGCCTTGATCGGGTTATACGGGCTGGCATCCTATAGCGTTGCGCAACGTACCCGGGAGATCGGAATTCGAACGGCACTCGGTGCGGGACCAGCGGGCGTGCGTTGGGGTGTGCTGCGCGATGAGCTGACGCTGGCGCTTGCGGGGATAGCACTCGGAATCCCGTTTGCGCTGGGGGCGAGCCGCCTGGTCGCGAGCCTGCTTTTCGGAGTCTCGGCGAACGACCTGCCAACGCTTCTGGCCGTGTCGCTGTTACTTCTCGCCGCGGCCCTGTTGGCCGGCTATCTGCCGGCGAGACGCGCATCGCACATTGACCCGATGGTCGCATTGCGGGCAGAATAGGAGGCTACCCGACGTGTCCGAGACCCATCGAGTCAGATGAGCGAGAAGTCGCCAAACCATAGAATGACCCGCCCTGGCCGCGTTAAGACCCGATATCGGTAGGGTTTTGTCGACTGTTGGGCAGGCTCCGAGTGCCTCGTCATCCGACCGGAGGTGCTTGGAGCAACCTCGCGGGGCAGGGTTCCGGCAGCCGCGCCGAAAAAGGAAGCCAAACCCAGCAAGAAGGCCGCCAAGCGCAAGGACGATCCTGGCGGGCGATGTGCTTTCTTCACTAATTTAATTCAGATCACTGGATGGTGGCCGTCTTGATGTAATCGAGCCTGGGAAACTTGGCAAGGTATGTGTTGCCCTGCGTGGTGATGGCACCCTGATCCGGGAGTTCGCGATACTCCGGATTGATCCGGTCGACGATCTCCATTCCCGAAACCACTTGCCCCAGCGGTGCGAATCCCTGCCCATCGAGAGATTGCGAGTTGTTCCCCAAATTGATGAAAAGTTGCGTAGTGCGCGTGTTAGGCCCCGCGGTGGCATACACCAGCGTGCCGCGCGTATTGTGTTGTTTCACCGGATCGTCGTTCAAATTGGCGTTCAGATAGCGGGCGGTCATGGCAGGAGCGGCGGCCAGGCCGAATTGCACCACGAAGTTCGGCACCACCCGGAAGAACCGCGCACCGTTGAAATAGCCTGCCTGAACCAGCTTGGACAGATGGGCCACTCCGACAGGCGCCCAGTCGCGATGTAATTCCACTACTACGGGCCCCTTGGAAGTCTCGAAGTCCACCTTGAAGACCGCCGGCGGCTGCGCGTTCTTGGTCGCGGGCGGCAGGGCGGCAGGCTCGCGCGGGGGCGCGGGCGCCGGAGCCACCTCTGGCTGGGCCTCCTGTTTCGGTGTTTCTGACGTCGCTTTCTGCGGGGCCGGAGAAGAGCATCCCCAAGTCGCCAGGCACACGGCCGCAGTCAGTGTCATGCAGAACTTTTTTCGCATCGTTTCCAGTATGCCATGCTAGCTCTTTCGGTGGCTCCAGCCGGCATGGCCTCCATGGCCCGGGGCTGTTTACTCATGGGAAACAATCCGCGCCCGTGTCTCAAAACCGGTAGGTTTTGAGAATACTGGCGGGGCCCGTAGAATCAGGGGCTCCGCCGTGCGGCGACGGCGCGGTCGCGGCAAATCGGGGTCACTTTTCTTCAGCCCGTCGGAAAGCAGTAGACTTTGTTGCTATGATTGGCAAACCTGAGGACTCCGCTCCCTTCATCGGGGCCTGGACCCTGATCTCCTATGAGCTGTTGCTGGCTTCGGGAGTAGTGGAGAAGCCTATGGGCGATCATCCCCTCGGCCGCATTCTGTATCTGGATAGCGGGCAGATGTCGGCGCAAGTGGTGGCGTCAGGGCTCGATCCGCTGGCCAATGCGGACCCACGGGAGGCTACGCCAGAAGAAGCCGGCAGCGCCTGGCTCAACTACGTTGGATACTGGGGTAGCTTCACGGTGGACGCCGACGCTGGAGTAGTGATCCACGCCGTCGATGGAGCTTGGTTCCCCAACTGGATCGGCCAGAGACAAGTTCGCCAGTATCGTTTTTCGGCGAACACGCTCACGCTGGAAGCCGACTCGCCCGACTGGCACGCCACGCTGATTTGGCGCCGGATCGAGTGAACTGCGGTCGGCTAAAGGCACCAGCTACCCAGGCCCCCGTTCCCGACAGGACAAACTGTCTGGTCATTCGCCAACTTAGGGGAGTATGCTGTATCCGTGGCGGCCGCGTTGAAAACCGCCTTCGCCCACAAGGCGCACTTCGCAGGATCGAGGATGGCGGCTGGGTGATGCTGATTCCGATCCGGGAGTCCAAAATGCAAGTTCTGTCTGAGACTGCAATGATTCGTTACGCCATTCCTCTGCTCATCGCGGCTTTCTCACTGGCTGGGGAACCGCCAGCCAACGCCGTCACTTGCGAAAGCCTGGCCCAGTTGAAGTTGCCACACACCACCATTACAGCCGCCGAACTGGTTCCCGCCGGGACATTCACACCTCCATCCGGGGCGCCGATCCGAAACCTGCCTGCATTTTGCCGAGTGTCGGCCACGTTGGCACCCACCGCCGATTCCGATATCCGAATCGAGCTCTGGATGCCCGAATCCGGCTGGAACTCGCGGTTCGAGGGTACCGGGAATGGTGGTTTCGCGGGCGGCCTCGCCTGGAACACTTTAGCCGCAGAACTCCGCCGTGGTTTCGCGGTCGCCAATACCGATATGGGAATGCGTCCTCCCGCCGGCTCCGATGCCAGCGCCTTTGTCGGTCATCCCGAGAAATGGGCGGACTGGGGCTACCGCGCTACGCACGAGATGACCGCGGCCGCGAAGCTTTTCATCAAGGCTTATTACGAGACCGCGCCCAAGTATTCCTACTTTTCGGGGTGCTCGACCGGAGGCGAACAGGCGCTGATGGAAGCGCAGCGTTTCCCGGATGATTACGACGGCATCCTCGGTGGCGCTGCCGCCAACAACCGCACCGGCGTTCATACCAGCATTCTGTGGGATTACGTGGTGACTCAGCGCGAGCCGGCCGACTATATTCCACTCTTAAAGCTGGCGCTGCTGGCTTCCGCTGTGCTCGCGGCGTGTGACGCGGCCGACGGGATCAGGGATGGCCTTATCACCGACCCACGCCAGTGCCATTTCGATCCGGCGACCATCGGATGCAAGGGCGCGGATGCCGACACCTGCCTGACCGCGGCTCAGGTCCAAACCGCGCAACGAGTCTATGCCGGCCCTAAGAACCCACGCACGAAGGAACAAATCTATCCCGGCGTGCCGCCCGGCAGCGAACTCGATTGGAACCGCTTCGGTCCCCCTTCCGGCAAGACTGCGCCACCGCCCTTTGAAGCCATCTTCAAGTGGAGCATGGGCGCGGATTGGAATTGGCGGACTTTCGACTTCGATCGGAACTATACCGACATGGTCAGCAAGCTGGGTCCCGCGGTGAATGCACTGAATCCCGATCTCAGCATGTTTCAATCGCGTGGGCACAAACTGATCGTGTACCATGGCTGGGCCGACTGGCTAGTGCCGCCGGGCGAGGCGATCAACTATCGCGAAGCTGTGCTGGCGCGCCGACAGCGCGATGCCGGCGCCAAGGCGACGCCTGCTGCCGTGCAGCGGGAGACCGATCAGTTCTACCGCTTGTTCATGATTCCGGGCATGGCGCATTGCGGCGGGGGCCCGGGACTGACCAGCTTCAGCGGGATGGACCCACTTGTGAAATGGGTGGAGCACGGAATCGCACCGGACTCGGTCGTCGTCAGTGGCGAACCGGGGGGCGTTGCCGTGCAACGTCCCGTGTGCCCGTATCCGCAAGTAGCTCGGTACCGGGGCTACGGAGAAATGAACGAGGCCGCCAGTTTCATCTGTGCCGACTCCGTCGCGAAAAAGTAGGCACACGAAAAACCGGGGGGATGCGATCCTGGAAGGCAGTCCTCCAAATACGCCAAACATCCCATGCGTTCGTGGCCCGATACCTACCATTATCGGCAGGTATCCTTCGTTCACGGGGCTGCTCGCTGCTGCCGTCTCAAGAAGGTTTAACGGAACTGAATCTCAGGCTTTGCCGCGGACGCCTACTTCGTCGAGGTGGGCCCGTAGGTCCGCCGGGTCCTGGTAAACGCGGTATGCGCCGGCACGTTCCAGTTCCTCCTGGCCGTAACCGCCGGACATCAGTCCTACGCCAATCGCGCGCGCCCGCCTTGCCGCCAGTAGGTCCCAGATGCTGTCGCCCACCACCACCGAGTGTTCAATCGGCACGCCCACCCGATCAGCGGCCGCCAGGAACAGGTCCGGATCTGGCTTGGCATGGACCACCTGGTCGCGGGTGACCACCGGCACATCCGGCCCCACTCCAAGGGCCTTCAGCGTGGGGCCCGCGCTTTCGATTCGCCCGCTCGTGGCGATCGCATGCGGGACCCCGGTTTCCGCCAGGTAGGCTAGCAGTTCGCGCGCGCCGGGCAGGGGCCGCACCTGCGATGCATACTGGCGGAAGGCTTCCGCGTGGAACTGCTGGATGCGCGCTCCGTCCTCCGCGGTCAGGTTATGGCCGATTTCGCGCGCGAGCGCATTCACCATCAACCCGCCGCTCATTCCGATCCGCCGGTGGATCAGCCAGACCGCGAGCGGCAGCCCCGCACGCTCCAGGGCATCGCGCCAGGCGAGCACGTGCTGGTACACGCTGTCCACCAGCGTGCCGTCGAGATCGAAGAGCAGGGCTGTGGTGCCAAATCCGTTGGATGCTTGCGGCATGAGAACCTCTTATGACATTGTGGCGCAGCCTGCGGCACGAACACCCCTACCCACAGCTATTACGCACTGAAACACTATTTCCGAAGCACGTAGCACGCGCGAAAACACGGGCGTTCCCCGTTCCACGCCCAGGCGGCGGTCGCGATTTCGTGAAAGAATCTAATCTGTGAAGTTAATCTGCCTGACTCTGATCTTCTCGGCGAACGTGGTTCTCCTCGCCGCGGGTCCCGCTATTAAGTGTGAAGCACTCGCCGCTAAGCCCTTCGGCGATGACGTAATCATTGCCTCTGCCACGCTCGTACCCGCCAAAGGCAATCTGCCCGAACACTGCGACGTCCGCGGTACCATCTGGCCCGAAGCCGGTTTCGCCATCAAGCTACCCACCGAATGGAACGACCGCTTTCAGATGGTCGGCAACGGAGGCACCGCCGGTACTATTAGTCTCGGCCCGGTAGACAACGCCGTGCGCAAGGGCTTTGCCGCCTCCTCTACAAACACCGGCCACGACGCCGCAAGAGAACCTCTCGCCACCTTTGCTTACGTTACGCCCGAGAATCCCAACGGCCACCGCAAATTCATCGACTTCGCCTACCTCTCGGTCCACGAAACCGCCGTGCTCTCCAAACGCGTCATAGAAGCCTACTATGGTGCCGGACCGAAATACTCCTACTGGGTTGGATGCTCCACCGGCGGTCGCCAGGGCCTCCAGGAAGCCCAGCGCTACCCGGACGATTTCGACGGTCTCGTGATCGGAGCCCCCGGTGTCTCGCTCACCGGCAACGTCACGCGCCGCCTCTGGATAGGGCAGTCCCAGGTGGGCGGCGGCGCGATCCCGGCCGAAAAGCTTCCATTGCTCACGAAGGCCATCTACGAGAAGTGCGACGCACTCGACGGCCTCAAAGACAGTCTCATCGACGATCCCCGTGCCTGCCCCTTCGACCCAGCGCACGACGTCGTTAAATGCGCCGGAGCCGATGGCCCTGACTGCTTCACGTCCGCGCAAATCGACGCCCTTAAGAAGATTTATGGCGGCCCGCGCGATTCCGGGGGCAAGCAGATTTTCCCCGGAGAGCTCGTAGGCAGCGAGCCCATGTGGCCCGACAACTTCATTCCCCCGAGCAGGACGGTTCTGCCGCGCTCCGAAAGCCAGATGAAGCTCGCCATGCTCCATCCGCCGCCCGGGCCGTCCTGGGACTACACCATGTTCAACTTCGACACGGACCCGCCAAAGGTTGCCGATGCCGCGGCCATACTTAACCCGCAAAATCCAGATCTCGCGCCTCTGAAGAAGCGTGGTGGGAAGATAGTGCAATACGCAGGCTGGGCCGATCAACAGGTAAACCCGCAACCTGGAATCGAGTATTACAGCATTGTAAGCAAGCGCTTCGGCGCAACCGAAACGCGCGACTTTTACCGCCTGTTCATGGTTCCGGGCATGTTCCACTGCAGCGGAGGCCCCGGCTGTGGCTCCGTCGACTGGCTTTCTGTCGTAATGGACTGGCTCGAGAAAGGCAAAGCCCCCGCGCAAATTGTCGGTGCGCATATCGAGAGTGGCAACATCACCCGCACCCGGCCGCTCTGCCCGTATCCACAAGTAGCTCGCTATCAGGGCGCGGGAAGCATCGACGAAGCCGCTAACTTCGCCTGTGTAGCCCCGTAAGCTGCGAGGCAGACGCTTCCACCCAATAGTTCTTAGGTTTTGTTCTGAACCCTGGATAGCAGCGGCTACTCTCCCGCGATGGGGCGGGAACGGGGCCTGTTTCCGGTGATCGCCGCGTCCAGTAGTGTTCCCAGGGCGTCGAAGCCAGGCTCGGGGCCGTGCCATTGTAATTCGTCCACGTTTTCAAATAGGGGGATGTCGGACCGTAGAGTCGCGAGCGTTCGGAACAGGAGTGCGCATTCGCGCTCGCTGCTAAGCGTTCGTGATAGGGCACTCGCGTTGGCAGCGTTCACGCCCCACTCGCGCCAGTCCGCCGGGATGGATTCGAGGTGGACGTACTTGGCGAGAACCGCAGCCGTCGACTTTGCTCCCCAGCCTGGTAATCCAGGGTAGCCGTCTGCCGCGTCGCCCACCAGTGCCAGGTAATCCGGAATCGACGCCGGCGAGACGCCGAACTTTTTAATGATGGCGGCCTCATCGAGCGTAACACGCGTCCGACGATTCAACTGGATAATCCGCGTGCCTCGCACGCATTGGGCGAGATCCTTGTCCGGCGTACAGATAATCACGTGTTCGACACGTGCATCCCGAGCCGCTGTCGCCGACGCGGCAGCCAGGGCGTCGTCCGCCTCGAACTCCACCATAGGCCAGACGACGATGCCGGCCGACGAGAGGACTTCTTCGAGTAGCTCGAACTGTGCCAGGAGGTCCGGTGCGATCCCTTCGCCGGTCTTATAGCCCGGCCATAGAGCATTACGGAAGGACTCGATGACGTGATCGGTCGCCACGGCAACGTGCGTGGCACCACCGCGAATCATGCCCAGGACCGACCCGAGCACGCCGCGGACCGCGGCCACCTCGCGACCGTCCCGATCCCGAGCGGACGGCAGGGCGTAGTAGTGCCGGAACAACTCGTATGTGCCGTCGATCAGGTGAACGTCCAGGCCGCAACTCCAAGACAACCTTACCGGATCGGCAGCATCTCGATCAACCGAGTGGATGGCCAACGGTTCGAGGTCCGCGGCGCGCCTATCGCCATTTGGGAGACGCTTGTGGCAGTCTGGGCAGTCGCAAGCCGAGATTGCGCCTTCGGCCAGGTGGAAGTCGGGGCCTCCACAGGCAGCGTTATGGCGTGATATCGTACGCTTCCGGCACAAGAGGCCGCATCCTGCAAATCACCCAACCCGCGGTTCGGGCGTTTCGCGGTGGCGATGGCTGGCTATCTTCGGCGCTGCCCTCCTTTCTTGGGAAGCTCCTGCCGGTTTGCAAAAATGCATTCGCCAGATGGCACAAGGTGTCACCCTGGAGCGAAATTCTTGGCGACCAGTGCTTCCTCCTGCCCACTGAAAAGCTCACGCCTGCTGGCTGGCGCACAGCGGTTCTATCTGGACAATCATCTGCATGAGCGCAGCCTCGCGCTCCGCGGCCGTGGCACCACTTCGCATCAATTTACGCCGCGACAGCTTGCGGGCCGCTACCGCAGCCTCCGTTCTCCGTGTTTTTTTACGTGTAAAGGATCAGGACTCCCCCGGAGCACTAAAACAAGTTGACTGCGTGAACAGCGGCGTTCATAAAGCCGTGCGAGTACGTCCGGCCCAGTAATCCCCACGCGTCGTCGCCCACAACTGCGGGCGTGTGATCGGAAACGATGGGTCCAATGTAACCGGCCTCCTTATAAGATCTCATCGCAAGCACCATATCGATGTCACCTTCATCGATGAAAACTTCGGTGTAGTTCGGCACGGTTCCCTGGACCGCCCGGAAATGCACCAGATTGATCTTCTTCTGTCCCGCGAAGTACTTGATTTCCTGCAACACGTCACAACCCATCTCGGTGAAGGTGCCTTGACAGAAGGTAATCCCGCTATGCGCGCTGGGCACTTCCTTGAGGAAGCGGCGCATATTATCGGGCGAGTGGAAAATGCGCGCGACGCCGCGCATAGTGGCCACGGGAGGATCACATGGATGCATGGACAATCGCACGTTGGCCTTCTCCGCCGCGGCCACGATGGGTTTGGTGAAATAGAGAAAACGTGACCACATCTCGCTTTCGCTGACTAACCCGATCTCGGGGAAAGGAGGCGAGTCTTTTACGCGGCCATAATCGAATCCCCGAAAGCCCGCGCCACCGCGGCCCGGTTTGCCGTAATAACCAACGCGACTATCCCAATAAAAATCCGGCCAGAATCGCCATTCCATCATCGGGATGCCAGCCTCGCCCACGGCCTGAATAGTCTTGCACACGTTTTCAATTTCCCGATCGCGCCCCGGCTTGCCCAGTCGCGCCTGCAAGTAGGTGTCGATGGGTATCATCATCGATTCCAGAGTCATCCCGGCGTCGACGCAATTCTGTTTGTGAGGCAGAATATCAGCGACAGTCCAGTAACCCTTGCGATCGTGATCTACATCGTCGGTGCCCTGATAAATCACCGTCGTGCAGCCAAGTTGTTTCAGCCACTTCAACGTCTGCGGCTTGGTGTCAGCGAGATTTTCCGATAGCCGGGGCATCCAGGCATCCGGCTTCCTCAGCCCGCTGCGCGGAGCAGCGTGCATCGCACACGCCGTCGCTGCCGCGCTGATCATCGTGCGTCTAGTCACTTTCATGGCAACACCTCTATGTCTTGTCTCTAGGGCATGATACGCGATCCATCCATGCCGCGTCCGGTGGTCCAATCGTCACCTGGGCGAATCGGGCTCGGCGGATACCTGAGCGCCGCGAAATCGTCAGATCCACAGGGTAGGCCGGCTGGGGTATTTCCAATGTCACGCTATTCCGGGCAACTGGGCGCGGCTGGAAGCGTTCCGCAACGCGGTGCAGCGTATCTGGTATCAGGCGCTTCGGCGTCGAAGTCAGCGCAGCCGCCTGACCTGGGAGCGTTTTCGGAAGGGCCTGGGCAGCCTGCTGCTGCCGCCGATCCAAATACTGCAACCTTACCCGAGCGTGCGTTTCGACGCCAAACACACCCACATCCGAGGTAGGAACCGTGTGCGTTAGTAGCGCCAGCACGGGTCTGTGCGGGGGGCAGCGGGTAACCGCTGTCCCTGCCGCGACCGCCACGGAGTGGGCCCAACTGGAGTACAGCGAGTTAGCGAATCCACTTTTGTGTCGCGCACCCTCCGGGCAGAATTGCCCGCCTCACGGGCTGGGGAAGCCCCAGCCTGCGCCGCGCGTCCTCAGCTTGAGGAAATGCGAAGTTGGGGTTGAGCGCCAGGGCGCGCCGCAACAGATCCTCGCCTTCTTTCACTCTTCCTCCCGCCAGCCCGATCACCCCGGCGTGGTACAGGAACATCGGCTCCGGGGTATTCTGCGCGGTCGCCCTGGCGCTTGCAGACTCGGCTTCTTTTTGTCTACCGCTTCGAAACAGCACCCAACTAAGAGCGTCGTAGGTATAAACGTCTTTTCGTGTCTCCACCTCTCCAAAGGCAAGGGCGAGCGCGCGGTTGCCCTTTTCGCCGTTTGCCACCCCCAATTTATCGATTGCATCGAGCAGTTCTCTCTGCTGAGCCGCCTCGCCCGGCTGGCCGAGTTCGGCATACAGCGTTGCGAGCGCCGCGGCGTAGTCGGGAAGCGGAATGACCGCCTGGGCCTTGTGAAAATGCTCGACTGCCAGTTGGTAATCGCCGGCCGCCGCATAGAACCGGCCCAGCGCGGCATTGGCGCGGTGGTAGCCGGGCAAAGTCTCGAGCGCCCGATGGTAGGCGGTGTGCGCATCCTGGACGTGACCGGTCTTGAAGAGCATGTCTCCAAATTCCACCAGACACCAGGCCAGGTTTTCGGCGATCGGGCTGCCGGCTTCCGCCGCGAGGGCCATCCAGGCAAGCGCTTCCGTGCTTTGGCCAGTGACAAAGCGATGATAGGCAATACGGTTGTAACTTGTCAGGTTGGGGCTGGCCTCCAGCATCCGCCGATAGGCTTTCTCCGCCGCGGGGTACTGCCCCATCTCCATGAGGGAATCGCCTAACATCCCGAGGCTGCCCGTATCGCTGGGATTGCGTTCGATCAGGCCTTCGGCAATCTGTGCGGCTTTGGGAAAATTGTGACGGTGGGTTTCGATTTCGGCGCTGAGCCGCAGCCCGTCGTAGCTCGTTGAATCGGCCGCAAGCATCGCACCGACCAAAGCCGATGCCCGATTCAAGTAAGCGAAATCGGTGGTTTCGCGCAACTTTTGGATGAAGGCCGCGGCGAGGCCGGCCGCGATTCTCGGATCGGCTGGAGACTGGGCCAGGAGCTTCTCATAAGCCGCGATGCGCTGGTCGGCATTGAGGCGGGCGGTATGCACTTCGCGATACCGTTCCACGGCGCTTTCCTGGTGCTGGGCAAACGCGCGCACAGCCGCTACGCCGAGGATGGAATACAGCAGGATGGAGGGTTTCCGCATCATGGCACTTTTCGACTCCTTTACGATAAGAAACTTATCGGCCGCAGCCACCCGGCGGAAACCGCCGTGATCGGGTACGAAGTCGAATGGTACGCGCGCTGACATCAGATCGATGGCTCCTTCGATGTCGCCGTGCAGTTCGCGCAGATGGGCCGCGAGGATGAGGCCGGGAACGTTGCCCGCCCGCAGATTGAGCATCCACTGAACCGCGTTGACGGCATCTTTGTAGTTGCCGAGTTCGGTATTGGCCTCGGCCAGGTAGCCGTAGACGGTGACGTCATCGGGAGTCTGGCGATTGAGCCTGGTTGCGACCTCGCGGGCTTGGGCAAATTCGTGGCGGCCCAGCAGCAGGAACGTTTGGACCTTGAGACCTTCGTAATTATCGGGAGCGAGGGCGAAGGATTGCTTCAGGGTCTCTTCCGCCCTGTGGCGGCAACGGCCGGGAGGAGCGAAAACAGGGCGGCAATCATTCGTTTTTTCATATTTGTTCTCCTATGAATTGGCAGGGCAGAGGAAAGCGCCTGCCCTACCTCTGGCTTCTGGCTTCTGACTCCTGAATCCTGACTCCGCCTTTAGTTCACTGGACAGAGTCCGCCCGGGAGGGTGGTGCAACCAGGTTGGCCAGGACCCTCGTGAACGCTGTCCCTGCCGTCATAGGCCGGAGCCAGGAACGGGAACGTTCCCGCCAGTTGGGAGCTGGAAGTGTTGACGCCGTCGCCAATGGGAGTGCCGTACTTGGTGCTGTCGGCCAGCATGCCTCCGACCGCGCGCGCGGCGATATCGAGGACATCGTCCACCGGCCGGCGGCCGTTGGGGAAGCCCGAGGTATCTCCGGCCAGGAAGCCGAGCCGCTTCTGGGAGCCAAATGGCGTCGGGGCGATGCCGGTGTTGAGCCGCAGCAGGTCGGCGATGGGACCGGCGTCATTGGGGCCGCACCCGGGACAGATGGGAGCCATGTATTGGACCAGCGGCAGCAGATCGGTGCGCGGCGCCGGCGGTACGGGGATGCCGATGCTGGCAAAGATCTGGGCCAGCAGCGGATTGAGGAAGAAGCTGGAGAACTGAGCGTCGTTGACGGGAGCGTCCATGCTGAATCGCGCCGCGATGAAGGCGGCGGCCGGTCCGTTCTGTTCGTGCAAATGGATCCCGTCGATCTGCGCTGCGCAACTCACGGCTTCGAATTCAGGCCGCGGACCCGAATTTGCCAATCTCACCCAAGGTGTCTACGGCCCATGGGATCTTCAGAAGATTCACAACGCCGACGGTAGGACCGGCGCAAAGTTACGGACGCTTTCCTGTTCTTGTGATTCTTGTGGCGACGACAAATTCGGGACCGTTGTCGACAGATTCGGCAACCTTTAACCACGAAGGCTGGCGGGCGGATGGCTCACGGCGGACAACTGGTCATATGCCACCTGAGGAAGTTCCAAACCCGAAGCCGCGATGTTTTCTTCGAGGTGTGTAACCGAAGATGTTCCAGGAATAGGGACAATCACCTTGGAACGCTTGAGCAGCCACGCCAATGCTACCTGCAATGGAGTCGCGTGAAGTTCATCCGCCACCTTCTTGATGGCAGTATGTGCTTCTTTGCCCTGACCGAGTGGAGCCCAGGGAAGGAAAGCAATGTCGCTCTGTTCGCAGTAATCAACGATGAAGTCCGATTCACGGTCGGCGAAACTGTAACGGTTCTGTACAGAAACAATCGGGACGATTCTGCGGGCGCGTTCAATGTGCTCTCGGGTCACATTGGAGAGTCCTACATGCCGAATCTTGCCCTCCTCCCGTAGCTTGGCCAACGCTTCCACAGAAGCCTCGAAGGAGACGGCGTTATCGGGGGCATGGAGCTGATAAATGTCGATGCAGTCAAGGCGCAAACGCTTCAGACTCCCTTCCAGAGCTTCGGAGAGATGTTTTGGGCTCGCATTGTGCGTCCATTGGCCCGGACCTGGCCGTTCCCATCCGCCCTTGGTTGCTATCACTAATCCAGCCGGATATGGGTACAGTGCTTCCGCAATCAACTCCTCCGATGTATTCGGGCCATAGGAATCGGCTGTGTCGATCAGATTCACATCGAGTTCCACTGTCCGCCGCAGGGTCGCGATCGCGGCGGCTTTGTCCGCTGGAGGTCCCCAGATTCCTGTCCCCGTGACGCGCATCGCGCCATATCCCATCCGGTTGACAGTGAAATCGCCACCGATGGTGAGGGTTCCAGCATCTGCAGCTGAGATAGTCTGTGCTCTGTTCATAGAATTGCTCCTGTTCAATCTACAGATTCGGATCACTGAAAGCCGGCTGCAAGCGTTCAGGCTGGCAGCGGCGCGTATGCTCAGATAAGCCGTTTTCTGGGAATGGTACTACGTATTACGCTACCATCAAAATCTCGGCACCTAGCACGTCCGATCGAACGGCGGCCGGGTTCGGACGGGAAAGTCTGGCGTTTGGGAGCGCAGCGGACCGGCGGTGTGGCCGCGGACCGGAATTTGCCGGTCGCCCGGCACTCCCGGTTAAGGTCGTGTTGAGTTAATGGCTGCACGGGCCCCCGTGCAGATAGCCACTGCACCTGGGTAGGAACCTGGATGCCAGGCGGCGACGCGATACGCGCCGCATCTCGACGTCGCCCCCGCACACGGCGCCAATGTTGGGCCGGCGCCTCCAGCCTCGACCTTCGCGCCACCCACGTGGATGCGTCGCGCCGCGAGTTTGGCGCCTGTCGCGCCACATTTGGCCCACGTTCGAGAGGGTATCAGGTGGTGCCAGATGGATCGCCCAGCGCCCGCAAGACGGGCGCCAGTTCCGCCGTAATGTAGACCAGATCCAGAAGCGGCGCGAGCAGAGGTTTGGATCGAGGCGCCGTACACGCCCTACTCACGTCGACCGAACTCCCGGTGACATAATGGTTCCGATCGGAGGCTCCATGAGCCGAAACGTTTCCCGCCGCCGGTTCGTGCAATCCGCACTAGCCGCGGGCGTCCTCTCGGCGGCAGCGGTGCCGCACGCCCATATCAAGGTCGGCTTGTATAGCATCACCTATGGCGGCGTCTGGTACCGAGGCGATGCCCTTACTGTCGAACAGGTCATCGGCCGTGCCAGGAAATTTGGGTACCAGGGCGTCGAGATTGACGGCAAGCGCCCGCACGGCAATCCCCTCGACATGCCGAAGGCGCGCTGCCAGCAACTCCGCAAGCTGGCCGCCGACCAAGGCATCGAGATCTACGCCGTTGCCGGCAACAACGACTTTAGCAGCCCCATTCCGGAGCATCGCGAGGCCCAGTTGGTTTACCTTCGCGAGCTTCTTCGTATGACCTCCTACCTTGGCGCGAAAACCGTGCGCATCTTTCTTGCCTGGCCTGGCGTCACTCTCCTACCTGCTGGTGGCGGCAGCTATGACGTCGCGCAGGCTGTCTGGAAGGCTGCGCACAAGGAGTTCACAGACGAGCAGACATGGGGCTGGTGCCGCCAGACCGTCTCCGAAGCTGCTGCCTTCGCCGGTGATTACGGCGTGACGCTCGCGCTGCAAAACCATCCGCCCGTGATCAAAGGCTATGCCGATACGATCCGAATGGTGAAGGAAGTCGCTTCTCCCCATCTCAAGATCTGCTTCGATGCCCGCCTCGAGCACAGTCTGGACGAGGCCGCCGTTCGTAAGGCGGTCAACGAAGTCGGCGCGCTGCAAACGCTGTGGCATTTCGGCGGCGAATACGACCGCGGCCCGGATGGCATCACCGTCAAGGGCGATGAGAAAGCCGTCGCGGAAGCGCTGGGCCTGCACGACATCGGCTATCAAGGCTACGCCGGATTTGAGCTGTGCCATCCGCTGCCAGTCGTCAACGGCCGGACGGTCGGTCTCGATTTCGTTGACAAAAACGCCCAACTCGCCGCCGAGTACATGCGCGGCGTTCTGGCCCAAGCGGGCAAAGTGGTAGGGTAAACTTTCCGAACGGGCTGCGTCAGCCGCCTCCGCCGCAGTCCGACGGCGAATGATCAACGCGTTCCCCGCGCGCCGTGGCCTCCGGCGTTGGCGGTCCACCCGTGCCGCTATTCTCGTGGAAGCCGCGCGGCACGGAGGCGCGCCGGAATCGCTCCAGCCCCGAGTGGCAATCGTTACAAGAACCACGTCCCATAGCGGCACAGCCCTTCAAAGTTCCCATTTGATCCGTTCTTGTCTTTGGCGCTGATGGCGGCGAAGCCTATACGGTCACGGACCGCTTCAGGACCAGAGCCGTCGGCGAGATCCCCGCCGTTCGCGGTTCAGGGTCAGAACCGCCTGATCCCTTCTCCTTCTGGTGTCGATCCCGTCGAGGAGGAAATGAGCTTCGCTACCTGGCCCAAGCCCCAGAACCTCTTCGACCAGCGGCTAGTCTTGCATGTGCCGCCACCACGGGAGCCGTGTCAGCGGAGCCTGGACGGCTTGGGTTGAAGGGCCCCGGATGGTCTGGCCGTCGTCGCCACGCCAGCGGCCCGGGGGAAAGACAACGGTGCGTTCCGTGGCGCCCTTTTCGAGCACTGGAGCTACCAGGATCTCCTCTCCAAGGAGGAACTCATCGGTGCGGGCGCCGTAGCCGTGGTTGGGAAACTGGTATTCGAGTGAGCGGACAATGGGCTCGCCGGAGGCCGCAGCCTTACGGGCGAGTGTGAGGATCTCGGGGCCCATCTTCTCATGGAGAAGCGCCGCCTGGCGGGCGATCTCCCGATTCTCTGGACGGAGCACGCGCCACGGCGCTGCGGAAAACTGCATCATCGGCATCAGTGCGTGGACCTGCGCGGCGCGGACCATGAGTTCTTCGTCGACGGTCTTTGCGTCGCGGAAGGACAGGTACTCACCGCCGCCGATCAGGTCGGGGCACGTGAATGGATAGCCCATGATGCCCTGGTTGAGGATGCCGGGGATCAGCATGCGGAGGTCGGCCCACGCGTGATTCTTGTCGCGGAGACGCTGGGCGAGTGGCTGTCCGCCCATCTTCCACGTAGCGCGGAACTCATTGAGCGGATAGTCGAGACCGAGACGGGAAAAGGCCTCCGTGTGCCCGTTGGGAGAAACAGCCGGATCGAACGCCTTGGAAGGCCCAAGCATGGATTTCGCCGAGTAGTAGGAGGCGTCGCCGCCATCGAATTTGAATCCATCGACGCCGTACTCCTTCATGAGGCGGTCAAGTTGGGCTTTGAACCACTGGCGACCGTAGGGATTGGTGAAATCGACGACGGCGCTGAAGCCGTCCCACCACTCCATGATGGCGGGCTGCTTGGGATTGGCGGCGTTGACGAACCAGACGGTCTTCTTGTTGCGCGTGTGATCGAGCATAAGCTCGGTAAAGAACTGGCCGTCCGGCGAGATGTAGGGGCAAACCCAGAGCATCACGGGCAGGCCGAGGTCATGAAGTTCGCCGATCATCGCCTTGGGGTCAGGGAATCTCGCCCGGTCGAAGTCGAGGTTGCCGTAGTGGCTGAACCAGCCCTCATCGATCATGAGCACTCCCTTGGGATAGCGGTTGGCGCCGATCGCGCGGGCGTAAGCGAGCACGTCTTTCTGGTTCTGGTTGTAGGTGAGTTCGATCCAGGTGTTGTACTGCGGATGCAGGAAGAGGCTCGGGTGGGGCGTCTTGCCGGAGGCGGGAAAGAAGCGCCGGCTGACATGCAGGAAGACCTCGCGAAGAGTAGCGCCGGAAACGCCGGTGACGATGGGCGCGGATTTCGATTGCGCGTGAATCTCGCCTTTCGCGATCTGGAATGCGAATGGCTCGTCACACCACAGGAAGCGGCCAGCGTCGCTGATGAGCAGGGGCTGTCCCTGATTGCCGTCGGTGTTGCCGTCGAAATCGAACTGGTAGGTGGACTCCGAGGTAAAGGGCATGAGGTGCGCCTGGCTGATCACGCCGGCCCACCAGTGCTCGCCCGGCAGCATCGTGAAGTGTGCAGCCTGCTGTCCCAACGCAGGGATGGAAAGCAAGAGAGCGAGGAAAGCGGTTGATCTCATCGTTGTCAATGTAGCTCCATTACTGGGTGCGTCGCCGGAGTTGCCCAGGGTGGTTTCGAATTCTCAGGTTCTTCCAGCGTGCGACGCCAACAGCCCGTTCCGTGATCGGAGGAGGCTATCGGTCATCGCATTGGTGGGCTCGATCGCAACGTGGGTGAAACCGTTCCAACCTCGATTGGAAAGATTGGAAAGCCAGATGCCGAGGTACGGAATCTGGCTCGGGTCGAAGCGGAACGTAATTCGCTCTTCGCCTCGCACCAGCGCCGCCCATGCGCATGAATCGCGCGTTGCCGCCAGGAGATTGCGGCCATCGAAGTCCAGATCCGGGCTCCGCTCTGTCCGAGTAGTGCGCGTTACCCGCCCGCTATGTGAGATCCGCATTCAACTCTCGATCGATTTGTTTGATAGCATTTTCAAATCATGCGATTTAGTGTCCTTGCGGCGAAACGGCGGCCTCCAGTGCCTGAGCACTCCGCCTCCTCCCTGCGCGTGCTCCTGCTTTTGGTGCTGTCGTCGTATGCGCTGCCCGCGGCGCCCCAGCCTTCGACGACTGAGCGGCTCCAAACCCTGGCGCGATCGATGACATTCGCCTGGGCGAAAGCGCACCCGCTGGTTGCGACATTCCTCGGCCTTAGCGACGAGGATGGCCGGCTCGACACGCCGTCCCAGGCCGAGAATGCCCGCGATCTGGCGACGATCCGCGGCTGGGAGCGCGAACTCGCCGCCATACCGCTTCATGGCGCGTCACTGGTGGACGTGGACGACGCCAAACTGATCCGTGCCCAGTTGACCGGTTATGAGCGCCAATATCTTGTTCTACAAGCCCTATGAGAAGGATCCATCCTGGGCCTCATTGGCAATCATGAACGCGATTTACACGCAGTTCCTCCACCTGCCGATTGCGGGTACCGCCGGCGCTACCGCGGCCGACGTAGGCACTGCGTGGGAGAAGATCATCGAGCGGCTGAAGGGCACGCCCGCCTACATCGCTTCGGGCAACGCGTTGGTGACCCACCCGGGCCACCTCTACGGCGTTACGGGCGCTGAGCAGCTTGCCGGAGCGCCGAGTTTCTTTGGCGGGCCCTTGACGGATGCGGCGAAGCAGCAATTGCCCGCCGATCATTTCGCGGAATTCGTGAAGGCGCGGGACGCGGCACTCGCCGCGATGAACCAGACGAAGAAGTACATCGACGAGCATGCGGCATCGTGGCCCGAGAACTATGCGATTGGGCGCGCGGCTTACGATGCGATGCTACGCGACGAGCAGCTACTGCCGTTTAATTCGAACGACATTGAGCGCATGGCGCGCGACGAGCTCGCCCACGGATGGGCCGTACAGATGTGGGTCGAAGCGCTCGCCGCCGAGCGTGGTACGCGGATCGGGCCGGAGAGCGGCGGCGGCCTCGCCCCCGGCGGCGCCGCGCTCATCGACTACTATCGCGAGCGGATTGCGCAACTGCGGGAATTCGTTGCGCAGCATCACGTGGTCGATGTGCCGGCGTGGCTGGGGGCTATGGCCATCGTCGAGACGCCGAAGTTTCTGCAGCCGGTCTCGCCAGGTGCTTCCATGAATCCGCCGCTGTTGTTCAGCAAGGGCACCACCGGATTCTATTTCATTACACCTCCCACCTCGCTTGCGGAGGCAGCCAAGAGACTGGATGCCAATCAGGACTTCGACCGCGATCGCATCCTCTCGACGGGGGCGCACGAAGCGATGCCCGGACACTTCTTGCAGTTGTCGATCGCCCGCCGCCACCCGGACTTCGTCCGCAAAATCCAGGCAAGCAGTGAATTCATGGAGGGCTGGGCGTTCTACGGCGAAGAACTCTTCGTGCAACTTGGTCTCTTTAGCGACGATCTCGATGGGCGCTACTTCACGGCGCAGTGGGAACGCGTACGCGGGGCCCGAGCCATCGTCGATCCTGAGCTGGCGAGCGGAGCTTGGAGTGTCGATCGAGCGGTGCAATTCTTCGCGCATGAGACCGGCTTCTCGCCGGAGCAGGCGAAAGCGGCCATCGCCGGCATCGCCCTGAACCCGGGCCAGATGATTGCCTATACGGCAGGCCGCGCGGAAATCGAGACACTGCTGGCGGAGTACCGGGTCAAAGCGGGCACGGGCGCGTCGCTGCGCGAGTTCCATGATCGCCTCTTGTGCTACGGGTCGACGCCCATCTCCGTTATGGGGCCCGAACTGCTCGCGGACCTTGCCAAGCCGCTCGCCGAAGTTCGCGCCGGTGCCGCCTACTGAGGCGGGGAACGCTGACTCACTGGCAGCGACCTCGTTCACTCGGATTATGGTGGGCCCCACGTCCGCTATCAATCACACCGCTGGCTACCGGATCGTCGGCCACTCGTACAATGCTCGAATCGCGATGCTTCGGAAGGCGTGCCGGCGAACGCCACGACTCTACTGACTCATAGCAAGGAGTTCGAGATTCACGATGAGACGTACACGTTCGCGCCCAGGATTTTTTCTTCCGAAGGAACGTGCATGTCCTGACGAGCATCGACTACGACAAGATGAGCTCGGGAGCGCAGTGCACGTCCTGATCTTCAACGGGCGGCTGCCCACGGTCGGAGCGCGTAACCTCAGGACCGCTTGTCAGTATTCCCTCGTGGTTATGATGCCAGGCTGCGGCACCGGATATCTGCCGTTGGCGTCCGCAAGGAGCGGGGCCAGGGAATCCATTGTGAACTTTTCTATGTTCGGCGCCATATCGTGGTCGCATTGGAGCATCTCGTCAAAAGTAATGTCCCGACCAGTGTTGGCGGCCATGCGGCCCATGCTCGAAACCAGGCTCGCCTCCACACCGCGTTTGACCTCGTTGTAAGGTTTGTCATCTCGAATGGCGTCCATCAGATCGTTCCACTCG
>Ga0182014_10001203_pt1 | contig 34930 bp, 18 predicted proteins | sample 612S2DmetaG_FD_120489 | JGI IMG/M metagenome (GOLD analysis project Ga0182014, IMG submission 120489) | Permafrost microbial communities from Stordalen Mire, Sweden - 612S2D metaG | ecosystem: Environmental > Terrestrial > Soil > Wetlands > Permafrost | place: Sweden: Stordalen | collected... | reverse complement strand
CGTTCGCGATACCAGGCATTGGAACAGTTCTCGTTGCTGGCCCATTGGTTAGCTGGATTGTCGCAGGTCTTGCGTGAGCGGTTATTGCCGGCGGGGTCGGCGCTCTCGGAGCTGGCCTGGGGATCGCAAAGGCGCTAAGGAAGCGGAACTTCACCGTCTCAGAATGGATTCGGGGCACGCTGAGTGCCGCAATCGGAGGATAAGCCTGTGGATTTCAAATTAGATACGACCTAGTGAGAAGACTTCCGGCGCTTGGGCCGCTATCTATGTTGTAATTGCCAGGAGGCCTGGTACGAATATGCTTTCAGGCATGATGGTTGGTGGATCCGTATTCGTTGGCACTGAACTCGTAGGCCTGATCGTGGCAATAAGCTTCGCCGCCGGGCTGAATGTCTATGCCACCGTGGCCACCTTGGGATTGCTGGCTCACACCAAACTGCTCGAGTTGCCGAGCGGACTGCATCTGCTGGGTAGCTGGTGGGTGATTGGGGCCGCTATCGCTCTGTTCGCAATCGAGTTCTTCGCCGACAAGATTCCCGCCTTCGATCTGTTCTGGAATGCCCTCCATACGTTTATACGAATCCCGGTGGCGGCCCTGATCGCCTACGGCGCAAGCTCGCATCTTTCGCCGGAGATGCAATTGGTCGCGACGCTGGCGGGGGGGATGATTGCCTTGGCGGCGCACGGCGGAAAGACCGCAGCGCGCGTAGCCGTCACACCGTCTCCCGAACCGGTCTCAAATTTCGTATTGAGCGCCGGCGAAGACACGCTGGCTGTCTTCCTTACCTGGCTTGCCACGCAACACCCGCTGGCGGCCGCGGGGATTGCGGCCGCCATTCTCATCGTGATCGTAGTCATGGCGCGCTGGATTGTGCGGACCATTGTTCGTGCCTTCAAGACATCCGCGCCGGCTGTTTGAAAGGCTCGGTACTCGCCCCTTTCTCTGAAGCTAAACGGGAATCGGGCGCTCCCTGGCACAGGCAAATGAGAAACCAATCGTGATAAAGTGCCGTCAGGTGCTCCATTGATCGTCAAGAAAGCTGTTATCACTGCCGCCGCTCGATCTCAACGCGCATTGCCTCTCCAGACTCTTATCGACGGAGACGGCAACGAGAAATCTCTGCTCTGTATCCTGATCGAACAATCGCTCGCCGCAGGAGTCGAGGAGATCGCCGTTGTCGTCTGTCCCGGCGATGAAACGCCCTATGCGCACGGCGCCGGACCTCACGCTCCATCGGTCCGGTTCATTCCTCAACACGATCCGCGCGGTTACGGTCACGCCATCCATTGCGCCCGTTCCTTTACTAACGGCGACCCATTTCTGCACATGGTGGGGGACCATCTTTACATCAGCACCGCATCGAAGCCTACCGCCCGGCGACTGGTGGAGCTCGCACAAATGGAGCGCTGTTCGGTGAGCGGCGTCCATCTCACGCGCGAGAGCCTGCTCTCGCGTTATGGGACCGTCAGTGGCCGCCGCGTCCCGCCGCAAAACGACCTTTATCGCGTCGATACGGTGATTGAAAAGCCCACGCCCACTGAAGCTGAGCAGAGGCTGCTGATTCCCGGTATTCGCGCCGGGTACTATCTCTGTTTCTGCGGTGTTCATGTTCTGACGCCGACCGTGATGGACATCCTGGAGCGGATGCTGGCGGTTTCCTCCGGTGTCCGCGTGACCCTGGTAGACGCGCTCGCCGAACTCGCGCGTCAGGAACAGTACCTCGCAGTCGAGGACCAGGGGCGGCGCTACGATCTCGGCGCACCCTTCGGCTTGTTGATCGCTCAGCTTGCCCTGGCCTTGAGTGGCCGGAACCGAAGCGAGGTGCTGTCGCAAATGCTCGAGCTCCTCGCCGACCGGGAACTGGCCGGGAACGGTGGAGGCTCGTCCTCGTGAGCCTTCTGACAGATGTCATCACCGGCAGTGGGGACCGGCGCAATCTCTCGCTGGATGCTTTGTGCCAGGGCAGCACCATCGGCTCGCTACTTGAGGAATGCCGGGAGCTCGACAGCTTTCGCCGGAGCTGCGACAACCTCTATGAACGCGTCCGCGCGCTCTTCTTCCTTTACGCCATTCATCGGTTTCACATTCCCCGGCTTTCGAAATCGATCGCGCCGGCGCTGATCCCGTATGCCGGACTCGAAGATCTGCTGGAAAGGCGCTTCGAGGAAGCCATCGGCGTTTTTCTCACCGCGCAGGCCGAACAAGGCGCGAACGCCCCGATCTCCAGTGCGCTGGCTGCCGGCTACCGTTCCCTCGGCTTCCAGACGCTCGCCGACCAGGTTCGCCGTAGTGTACGAAGTGTGCGCGGCAATCAATGGATGTTTCGGGCCGGTCATGCTTACGACTATCCGCTGCGCCTGCGCCCAGAGCTGCTTGCAGGGGATCCGGCCTTTCCCATTCTCCATGAGGCTACGCCCGTCCGCATGGACTTCACGCACAGCGGATGGAGCGACATCTTCTTCCTGGGCATGGATTTTCCCGAAGGCGCGCGCGTCCTGAACGCCTCCATAGATCTCGCCGTCCACGGCGCCGGCCAAGGCTCCGAAAGACCCCGGCCGCCGGTCGAGGCCTGGTTCCGCGTTATCGACGAGCCGCTGATTCGCCTGACCAGCGTCGACCTGCACGCATCCGCCGACGTTTCCTCCATTGCCGAGGTCTTCGACTTTCCCCGCGACTACCTTGGGTTGCTGAAGGCAGGCATCATTGCCAGCGGCATCGTTCCGCCCGGGATCGAGGGAGCCACGCAGCCTCTGGCCAGCCTTTTGGAACGGCTTACAGGAACCTCCGGCTATGGTATTGAGATCGTGAGCCGCGTGAACGACATCCCAAAAGGCTCCCGGCTGGCGGTCTCCACCAACCTGCTGGCCAGCATCATCGCGGTCTGTATGCGTGCCACCGGCCAGATCAATTCACTGACGGGGGGAATGGAAGAGCGGGATCGGCGGCTGGTTGCCGCGCGCGCAATCCTGGGCGAGTGGCTCGGTGGAAGCGGCGGCGGTTGGCAGGATTCAGGAGGCGTCTGGCCAGGGATCAAGCTCATCCACGGGGTTCTGGCGGCTGACGGCGATCCCGAGTTCGGCATCAGCCGTGGATGCCTGCTTCCGCAACACCGTATCCTCACCGAAGCCGAAGTTCCACACGAAGCACGTGAGAAACTTCAACAGAGCCTGGTGCTGGTCCATGGCGGCATGGCGCAGGATGTCGGCCCGATTCTCGAGATGGTGACTGAGAAGTACCTCCTGCGCAGTGAGACGGAATGGCTCGGCCGGCAGCAAGCCATGGGGATTCTCGATGAGATTACCGGTAAGCTCCAGCGCGGCGACATCCGCGCCCTTGGCGGCTGCCTGCAGCGCAACTTCGATGGCCCTATCCAGACCATCATTCCGTGGGCTGGCAATCTGTACACGAAGACACTGATTGACCGTGTCCGCAAGGAATTCGGCGACTATTTCTGGGGCTTCTGGATGCTCGGCGGCATGAGCGGCGGCGGTATGGGATTCCTTTTCGATCCCAGGCACAAAGCGCAGGCCCAAGTGCGCATCCAGGGCATCATGAGCGAGGCGAAGCGCCAGATGGAGCGCTGCGTGCCCTTCGCCATTGAGCCATTGGTCTACGATTTCGCGATCAACGAGCACGGGACACAGGCTCAATTGCTTTCCGGTGACAACGCCTTGATGCCCGCAGGTTATTACACGGAGCAGGTGCCGGCGCTCATTCGCGCAGAAGCGTCGCGCATGTCGCCGGTGCGCCGCGCCGAGTTGGAACGGTTTACCGCTGCCTGCCGCTCCAACTCGGATTATGCCGGCATGATCCAGACACTGTTCGATCACATGCTGCCGGCCGGCCGCGATAGCAAGGACGATGGGAAGCGAACGCTCAAAACTCTTCTCGACAACTACGGCTTTGATCGCATGCAGCACGAACAGGTCCGCCAGGATCTCCTTTCCGGGCGAATCGGTCTGGCGCAGAATCGCCTACCCGTCACGAGTCTCATTGAGGATGTCGAGGCGGATCATGTGGACGAGAGTCACCACGCCGCCGGCCTGGGTGCCCTTGCCGGTGGGCGTGTCGCAGTTGTGACCCTGGCCGGAGGGGTGGGCACCCGGTGGACCCATGGAGCTGGAGTCGTCAAGGCGCTGAACCCTTTCTGCAGGCTTGGCGGACAGTATCGCAACTTCATCGAGGTCCATCTGGCCAAGAGTCTGCGCGCCAGCCGCGCGTACGGCACCCCGCTTCCGCACATCGTCACTACCAGCTATCTGACCCACGAAGCCATCTCCGCTCACCTCGCCACGGAGCACGACTACGGCTATCCGGGGCCGCTGCTGCTCTCGACCGGACGAAACATTGGCCTGCGTATGATCCCCATGGCGCGCGATCTCCGCTTCGCCTGGGAGGAGCTGGCGCAACAACGGCTCGATGCGCAGGAGCAGAAGGTACGCGAACGCCTTCATGCGGCGCTGATTCAGTGGGCGCAAAACGCCGGAGAGGGTTCCGACTACACCGACAACATACCAATGCAGTGCCTGCACCCTGTCGGTCACTGGTATGAAATTGCCAACCTGCTGCGCAACAAGACCCTTCTGCGTCTGCTCGATATTCGGCCGCAGTTGGCCTATCTCATGGTTCACAATATCGACACGGTGGGCACCGACGTAGACCCGTCCATCCTGGGTCACCACATTCAAAGCGGCGCCGCCATGACCGCGGAGGTGATCGCGCGCCACATCGAAGATCGCGGCGGCGGTCTTGCCCGCGTGGATGGCCGAACCCGCTTGATCGAAGGATTGGCGCTCCCCGGCGAGGAACTGGAAAGCCGGCTTCGCTACTACAACAGCGCGACTTATTGGATCGATCTGGACAGATTGCTTGCGGTGTTCGGCTTGACACGCCGCGATCTCTCCGAGGCGAAACGTGTGGACGAGGCAGTTCGCATAGTCGCTGCGCGCATGCCGACCTACATCACGCTCAAAGACGTAAAGAAGCGCTGGGGTAAGGGGCAGGAAGATATCTTCCCGGTGGCTCAGTTCGAAAAGCTCTGGGGCGATATGACGGCCCTGTCGGAGCTGAATTGCCGATTCGTGGCTGTGCCCCGGATGCGCGGACAGCAATTGAAGGAGCCCGCCCAACTCGACGCCTGGCTCCGCGACGGCAGCGCTGCATACGCGGAGTCTTTATGTCTCTGGCGTGAAACTGCGGATTGATCGAGACAACTGAAGTGTCGTAAGCTCCAGCATGCAGCGATACTCCCACCTGGGCGGCGACACAGTGCTCAAACCGAGGTGAGCGCCTGCCCGTCGGTGTCTATGGTGCTGGGTCCATTGCGGATACCGCCTTTGTCGCGTGCAACGTGGCGGGGCATGACGTGCTCACCCTGGCCACCGGCGAGATGCGGACCTCAACCACGCCAGGGGCCTAAATATGGTGGCCGACCTGGCCGGAGGCTTTCGACTTCGTGGCGCACGCGGTAGGTAAGCTTTACGTAAACGTTTTAGTAAAGGGATAAAGGCGCCGGAAAGGCTACAATTGCCAAGCACAATGGCTTGATGTTGGAAGCAGACCGCGCCTACCCCGTCATGGCGTAGAAGCGCATTGGCGCCCCGATTCCCTTGCCTTTCCTCCCAGCCGGGCTCCGAAAAGCTCGACCCTACACAGGTCCTTTGCGCAAGCCACTTAGGCGGTCGCACCGAAGCCAACAACTTCTGCACATCGTCAATTGTCTGCAACGTCCCGGAGCACCACGCCTGTGGAGGGAAGACTCCGTAAACTGAAGATTTTTAAAGGTTTCATCAATTGCCCCGCAAACACTGATCCCTGGCACCTCGCGCTATCCAGGCAGACTGAAATCCAGACTCCATCCCACAAAACGGCTTGATTCCCCATCGCGTTCATCAGGCCGATGGCTCTTGCTCGATCTAAAGAGGATCGCGGGTCTTCAATTGACGGCCATCAGGTGGTCTCCAAGTCTTTGTAACCGATGAGGCTCCAGCATTGGGATCTTAAAGCGGTGCACATGTCCCAAATAACATGCTTGACAAAGGTTTCACACAGGTATCTAATGGGTCTCGTTTTGCATGAGATAGTCGTTTTTCGCTTTAATTAAACGTTTGAGTTGAGACATTCAGAAAAACGGATATGTCGAAATTCCGGCTTTCATTTTACGGAGAAAACGAACCACTTAATCGCCCGCGGAACGGATTGCGGGGATGGGGCAGCAAGACCTGCAATCCGGAATGATGAAAGTGAGTGACCGGGCGTGCCGGGTTTCCGCGCAGCGCCAACCGAAAGCAGAGGTGCATTGATCCAGTTTTAGTCAGATTTCCCGGAGCTATCGCGGCATCTTGCTGGCAATAGATGCAAGGGGATGTTTTTGCGCTCAATCCGCGGCCAACGAAGTTGAAGGCCCGTGCGTTCGGTCGACTTGAGCCCTGAGATGTTGCACAGAAACCATGAGACTCGCAATCCAGCTTCATTCCTGCCAGGCAGGGGGAGTGACGTAAAAAGCAACCAGAAAAGTAACCAGCACCAACATTGAGAAGGAGGGTCAGATGAAATATTCAAAATGCAGGCTATTTCTGATGCCGTTGTTCTTCCTATTGGCATGCGCGGGGGCATTTGCTCAAGCCAATTCGAACATCACCGGCATCGTCACAGACCAGACGGGGGCGGTGGTTGCGGGAGCGACGATTACCCTGACAGATCCGGCCACCGGCACGGTTCACACAACTATCAGCGACGATAGCGGCTCATACAACATTGGCGGTTTGAATGCCGCCACATACCAAATGAAGGTCACGGCTAAAGGCTTCGAGACGTACACGCGGACCGGCGTCGCGGTCAACATCTCCGCGAGTTTCCGGGTCGATGTCGCCCTGACCGTCGGCTCGCAGGCAACCACAGTCACCGTAGAGGCCGAGGCCTTGGCGGTGCAGGCAGATTCCAACGTGGTCAGCACCTTAATCAGCGCGCAGCAAATTGGCGAGTTGCCGATGAACGGGCGCAACGTGATCGGTCTGGCGACTCTGGCCACGGGCGTCAGCGGCAACCTGCCCGACATGGAGAGTCCCTTCTCCGTGAATGCCAATTATGCCATCAGCTTCAATGGGCTCAACCAGGCGCACAACATCTGGATCATCGACGGCGGAGAAGCCTACGACCGCGGTTCCGGCGGCAAGATGTCGGTCATGCCTTCGCAGGACGCGCTCGACGAGTTCCAAGTGCTGTCCAGCAACTCTGAGCCGGACCTTGGCCTCGCCTCGGGCGGCGCAATTACCATGTCGCTCAAGAGCGGCGCCGCGAAGTTCCGCGGCGAAGCCTGGGAGTTCATTCGCAACGACGCCATCGATTCGCACGCCTATTTCGATACCAATCAATCGACTGGTTCAGTCTCACCAAAAGCGGAACTGCGCTATAACGTCTTCGGCGCAAATTTCGGCGGCCCGCTCTTTATTCCTCACGTCTACAACGAGAGCAAGAAGAAGACCTTCTTCTTCTACAACGAAGAATGGCGCAGAATGGTCAATGGAGTGGCGACCAATCCGGTCAATGTCATGCCGGCGGCGGATGAAGTCACCACGGCAACGAGTTTCACCTACGCGATCCCTGTGGGATATACTTCCGCGACGCAGATGTTGGTCCCGCAAGTCGGCGATGCGGCCTTCAACGCAAAGCTGAAGGGAGCCTGCCAGGGCGGCGTCGATTGCGTGCCCGGTCAACCTTTCCCCGGCAACGTCATTCCAGGCGTTCTTCTGGATGCCAACGCGCTGCTCTTCAACTCAACCAAGAATCTTCCCGCCGCGACGGATCTTACGAAAGATACGTATATCCCGACTGGCGGCCATCTGCCGATTACGGTTCGGGAAGAACTGTTCCGCATCGACCACAACATCAATGACAAGTGGGCCTTGCTCGGCCACTTTATTCATGATGCGAACGACTCTGTCCAGGCCACTCCGGAGTGGCAGGGAGACAACATCCCGACGGTCGGCTCCAACTTCAGCAACCCGTCCTTTAGCTCGGTCATCAAGCTGACCGGCTCTCTGACTCCCAATGTACTGTTGGAAGCCGCGTTCAACTACGACGGCAACAAGATCGCGATTATCCCAGTGGCGGCAGGGGGCGCGAGCTTTGTCAAGCCAGCCAGTTGGGGAACAGGAAACTACTTCGCGTCGACCAACGACGTGGGAAACCGCCTGCCCGACATCACATGGACCAGCGACGGCAAGGCACAATGGGGCCCTGGCAACGATCCCTGGACCAACGGCGCCGAGGACTTTGGCGAAACCTTCGGCATCTCGGTTTCACATGGGAAACACACCATGAAGTTTGGCGGGGGCTACAACCGCTACACCAAGAACCAAGTCATCGGCAAGGATTCCGAAGGCGACTACACCTTTGACGACAGCAAGTCCACGCTGCTCACGGGCGATTCGTACCTGGACTTTCTGCTTGGCTTTGCTACCAGCTTCAGCCAGGCGAACGCCAATCCCATTAACCACTATGTAAACAACAACATCTCGGTTTATGCCATGGACAACTGGCGTGTGAGCAATCGGTTGAGCGTGCAGATTGGTGTGCGCTTTGACGGCATGCCCCATGTGTTTGAGCGCAACAACCAGGTTTCCAACTTCGATCCGACGCTGTATCAGCCCGCGCTTGCGCCGACGTTCAATTCCGACGGCTCATTCGCGTCCAGCAGCGCCGGCCTGGTAACCAACTCCATCGGCACGTTCTATATGAACGGCATTGCAATTGCCGGTCAAAACGGAACACCGCGCGGACTAGCCAGACAAGACTACAAGACGGTCATGCCTCGCGTCGGGTTCTCCTATGACATGTTTGGAACCGGCAAAACCATACTACGCGCTGGATTCGGCACATTCTACGAGCGCATCCAGGGCAATGACATCTACGATGCCGCGGGCGGCCCGCCCTTCATCAGCCAGCCATCCGCCACTGATGTGGAATTCACAAACCCCAAGACAAACTGGCTATCTGGTGGCACGGCTGCCACGCCAACCTTCGTCCAAGGGTACAACTCAATCAATACCTTCTATCCAAATCCTGGCACGGCGGAGTACAGCCTGGGCATACAGCACGAGATTGCCCCGGCGATCATCCTGACCACACAGTACGTTGGCAATCTGACCTGGCACCAAAATACCTGGCTGCCGATCAACAACTTCCCGCTCAGCACCCCGATGTCGGTCCGCCAAGCGTACGCGGCTGGCTCGCTCTCGACTGTTGCGGGTCTGAATGCCGCAACCTATCCGGGCTTTGGCAACATTCGCCTGCAAGAGAACCCGCTCACCGGCACCTACAACAGCTTGCAGGTCGGGTTGCGCCAGGAGAGCAAGTGGGGCCTAAGCTACGGGGCCTATTACACCTGGTCTCACCAGATCGACGACACGCAGGGCAGCGTGGACGTGGACAACAACAATCCCTCGTACAACCCCTGGAACCTGAAGTACGACAAGGGTTCCGGCATCCTGGATCGCCGTCAGATCCTCAACGTCAACTACGAGTACAAGCTGCCAATTTTCGAACATAGTGCCGGTCTGGCGCACAGTGCGCTGGGCGGGTGGGAAATTGCAGGCACGTTCATCACCGAGGCAGGCATGCCCTGGGCAAGCAATGTCGCCCCCGGCTGGGGCGGCCCGGATACGGTTGGTCTGGGCGGCGATTATCGCATCCGTCCGAATCTCACAAGCGCTCCGAAGTATCTCAAGACTAAGACCGCTGGTTCAGGCTACCAATACTTCAACCCGGCGCACTTCGCCCCGCCTGTCGCGGCTTGGAAAGGTGGCTCGAATCTAGGCTTTGGTAACGCCGGAAAAGATGCAGTCATCGGACCTGGCCGCACCAACTTCACAACTTCGCTTCGCAAGACCTTTGCCCTTGGCGAGCGGGCTAACTTCGAGTTCCGCGCTGAAGCTTTCAACACTTTCAACCACACCCAGTTCAACGCCTTCAACAACGCCCTGTATAGCAGTGGCTCACCTGCTCCTAACTTTGGATTTGCGACCGGTACGCAGGACCCGAGAGAGTTCGAGTTCGGCGGCAAATTCTCCTTCTAACCGGAACCTTTAACCGGGGCGCGGCGGGATCCCCTGCCGCGCCCTTTTTCTTTTGGCGAACCCAAATGCCCGATGTCAAATAAAATGGACAAGGTGCAAGAGTGAGCCCGCAATGCAAACGCGAATCTCCCTGATAGGTGCGATGATGCTGGCCATAGCCGCCCCCCACTGCGTATGCCAGGCGGCCGCGGTGTCCGATCAACCGCGCCAAGCAGCTCTTGCGCTCGAGCAACAAGGCGAAAATGTCGAGGCCGAGGCTGCATGGCGCACGTACCTGAGTGCGCATCCATCGAGTTCCGAGGCCTACGCCCACCTTGGGTTATTAGAAGCGCGTCAGGAGCGCTACAAGGAGGCCGTGCCTCTCTACCGGAAAGCTCTGGCACTCAATTCCAGAGTCCCCGGTTTGCGTCTGAACCTTGGTCTTGCCTTATTCAAGGCTGGGGAGATGAAGGATGCTCTGCATGAATTCGAACCGCTGCTGAAGAGCACGCCCCGGTCCTCGCCCGACAGGCAACGCCTCGCAATCCTTATCGGAATGTCCTACTACGGCGTGGAGGACTACGCTCAAGCGGCTCCCTATCTCAAGGAAGCGGCGGCCCGCGATCCACAGAATCTGCCCTTGCGTCTGGCCCTGGCGCACAGTTGCCTGTGGTCCAAACAGTACCAATGCGTTCTGGACACCTATCACGAGATCCTGATGCTGAACGCCGAGTCGGCCGAGGCCGATATGCTGGCCGGAGAAGCTCTCGACGAGTTGAAGGACGCCCCCGGCGCGATTGAGCAGTTCCGCGCCGCCGTCAAGTCCGACCCCAGGATGCCCGATGTTCATTTCGGTCTCGGCTACCTTCTCTGGTCCAAGCATCGATATGAAGAGGCTGTGCCGGAGTTCCAGGCCGAGCTGGCCAACAACCCGAATCACGTCCAGGCCATGGCGCATCTGGGAGACGCGGAGATGAAGTTGAGCCATCCGGAGGCCGCCGTTCCGCTATTCAAGAACGCCATCGTGATCGACCCGGAGTTCGAACTTGCTCATCTCGATCTGGGCATTCTCTTTGCAGACGCGGGCCACAACGGCGATGCCCTGCGGGAATTGAAAGCAGCAGAACGGATCGCGCCCAACGACGTCGATGTTCACTGGCGGCTGGGAAGGCTTTACCGGGCAATGGGAGACAAAGAGGACGCGAAGACCGAACTGGACAAGGCAAAAGGCATCACCCAGGCCGCCGATACTGCTCTCATCAACAGAATGAGCTCTCATCCCGCGCAGACGCAAACCCCTCCTGCACCGCCGGCCAGCAAATAGCCGTCGTCTTCAAGTCCTTTCTCCATCCGCTCTAATCATCGAGGCCTGAGGAGCGGAGCCGGGAGCTTTGACGGCTCAATCGTCATCGTCGGATCGAACTGTGGACTTCGCTTCAAGCGAATGCGCCCAGTGCTGGGCGGACAGGTCGACTCCCGAATAACCAGTTCGGGCAGAATTGGAGTGACGTCCGAAAACGTTTCCAATCCGCGAATGCGTTTAAGCAGCGTGTGCGCGGCAATTGTGCCCATTCGTTGCAGCGGTTGGCGAATGGTTGTCAGGCTGGGAGTGTTGTACGACGCACTCTCAATGTCGTCGAAGCCCATCACCGAGATGTCCTCTGGAACGCGCAGGCCATGTTCCCTGATGACCCGAATGGCGCCGATGGCGGCGATATCGTCATAGCAAACCAGGGCAGTGAAATGGACGCCACGGCCAAGCAGTTCTCGGGTCGGGCCTAGCCCCAGCTTCAGCGTCGCTTCCCGCGACATCAACTGCACGGTCAATTCGGGTGGCACGTCCACACGCAGTTCCTCCGCCACAGCCATCAGGGAGTCCCAGCGGTCGTCGGCATCGGAACTATGGCTGCCGCCGCGCATGAAGGCAATCTTGCGGTGCCCCAGCTTATACAAATGCCGCAGCGTCAACTCTGCCGCTCGGCGCTGGTCCAACACCACATTTGTCACGCCTTCGATCTTGCGATGGCCGGCCACTGCCACCACCGGCAATTTCAAGCTGTGCGTCAATATAGTGTCGATCACAATGAACCCTTCCACCGACCGGTCCAGGAGCATGAGCGGGTATTCCTCAATCAAATCGGGCTTGCGGCGATGGCTGGCGGTCAGGTAAAAGTACCCTTCCTCGATGAGCAGATCCTCGACGCCGGCCAGCACTTGTGTCGTGTAACTGTCGTTCAGCTCCGGTACCAGCACACCCACCAGGAAGGACTGGCGCTTGCGCAGAGACCGCGCATAAAAGCTGGGGCGATAGTCGAATTTGGCTGCCGCCTCCAGCACACGGTCCCTGGTTTCCTGCGGAATCGAACGCACGCCGGGAGCGTTGTTCAGCACCAGCGAGATCGTGGCCGGCGAGAGGTTCAGATGCTCACCCAGAGTGCGCAGACTCGCCGGTCGGTCCGTCTGCGATTTGGTCTCTGTTCTTGTCCGTTTGGCCATATATTCCTGTTCTAGCACTCTCGGCTACTTATGCGGCGCGAACTCAACGGCCTTGGCCGTTTTCAAGCTGTGCACACACAGATCAATCGTTATTGCCCCATCTGGCACCATTCCCTGCAACGCTGCCCTTCCCGCCGCAGAACACCTGGGACGAGGCAGCCTACTTGTCATTCGCGGCAGCCTTGTCTGTTTCATACTCGCGCACTGCCAGATGATCGTACCAAGTGAATTTGAGTATGGCCGACGTTCCCAGAGTGATTGCCAGGGTGATGACGGCGCGCTGGTATTCCTGGATGACAATGTAAAGCGGCAACGCCACCAGGCTTATCTGCCATGGGATGCCAACCGCTACATTAAACATATCGCGAACGAAGTCCCGATTGCGTTGAAAATTGGGATCCTCGGCTAGCACTTTCTTGAGCACCGGCCCCCAGAAACCCCACGGCCGGACGCGTCGATAGAAGTCCATCAGCACCTCGTCCGACTCCGGCTTGGTCAGCAGCGTGCCCAGCAGGCAACCGGTCAGAGAGACCACAAACACTGCCGGAAAAGTCACTGCGACCTCCAGATTGATGGGGACTCTATCGAGCAGGCTCTGCACTGCCGGTATCTTTCCCAACACACTCGGCATCATCAGAATGGAAAACAAAATGCCCGTGATCATACCCCAGAAGTAGCCGTAGCCGTTGAAGCGCCACCAATACCATTTCAATGAATTGGAAGCGATGTAGCCTCCCCACAGACCGGAGACGATCCACAGAACGACAAAGTTCACCGAGGGTACGTTCCATCCGACCAGGACGCCAAGCACGACAACCGCAAAGGAACTGAGATAGGCGAGGCGGACATAAGTCCTGGGCTTGGCGTTGGGATTGATGTAGCGCTTGTAGATGTCGTTGACGAAATAGGGCGGCGCGGCGTTTACGGTAGCCGCGAAGTTCGACATGAAGGCCGCCAGCAATCCGGCGATGAGGAAGCCGAGCAGGCCGGCCGGAACGAAGCGGCCCAACGCCATCGGCAGCACCGTTTCAAAGTCCAGATTCGTTCCCATGGCGCGGAGATCGGGACCGAAGAAGGCCGCCGCCAGCACGGTGAGGCCGATGATGAGGAAGTAACGGGGCGGAGTGAGAACGATGTTGACCCATGCACTCATCATCGAGGCCTCGCGCGGATTCTTCGATGACAGCACGCGCTGCATATCGTAGTTCGGCGCCGGGCCGGCCGACGAAATGAGGATTCCCTTGAAGAGCAGCATCATGACGAAGAAGCCGAAGAGCTCGTACCTGTCTTCTGCAATTTTGGCCGTGGCCGCGGGCAGCAGCGTAGCCCAATCCAGGCCCAGATGCCATCCGAAGAAGAGATTGTCCCAGCCGGCAGGCACTACCTTGTGCAGTGTTCCGGGAGCTACCTTCATCATCGCGATGATGCCCACGGCAAAGGATGCAATCGCCAGAATGAAGAACTGCACCACCTCGGTGATCACCACGCTGACCATGCCGCCCTTGATGACGTAGATCGCGGTGATGGCGATCAGGATCAGGGCGTAATAATTGGCCGAAGTGGCCGGATCGGCCGAGAGATGCCAGGGCAAGAACTCCGCGGCAAACTTGCCAATGCCCTTGAACCCATAGGTGAAGAATCCGATGATGCTCACGAAGGCGTAAACCACCACGATAATATGCGAGAGTTGCGCGCCGCGGCCGGTGCCAAAGCGGGTCTTGATCCACTCCGCGCCGGTCATCACCTTGGATCGGCGCAGCCAGGCGGAGAGATAGACCATCAGGAAAATCTGGTTGAAGGTCGGCCAGAGCCAGGGAATCCACACACTCTTCAGGCCATAGACAAACATCCAGTAGACCAGCAGCATGGTGCCGCTGATGTCGAACATTCCGGATGCGTTGGAGATGCCCAGCATATACCAGGGCATCGAATTTCCGCCGAGGAAATAGTCCTGCATGCTTTGCGAAGCGCGGTGCGAAACCCAGTAACCGATAAACACGGTACTCATCAGATAGGCAACGATGATGACTATATCCAAGGCGTGAAGTTGCATCGGGTCTCCAAATCGCTACAGTTGACGTCGTTACACGGTCTTCGCGGAAAGCCAAAGGCATGCTCTCAGGCCGCTGACGGCTGGCTTACAACCGCATTGTACGGCGGAAGTGCATTCGCTGGCACTCCGGGATTCGCCCCAGTAAACTCAAATCGCACCTCCTCCCGGTACCCGGCTCCGGCGGCTTTCCATGACCTTGACCGGCCGACAAAAACCAGCGGCGAGGCGTCCAGCGGACAGCCCGACTGGGCCGCCCTGACTTCCAATCCGGCGTTTTAGCGCCAAGCCCCAGAACTGAGCTGAGCCGAAGGCCCTCGACGAGACCGGGAATCGACAAGTCCGACTGGATCGTTTGCCAACCGAGGGCAAAAACAAGGAAATCCTCATGTACGGTTCTCCCAAAGCAGCAACGTTGAGGATGTACGAAAAATGGAAAATCCTCTCACGTTTCTGCAGGCTCTGCAACGAACGCGGCCACGCTGGCGATGTATTTCCGTCTTCTCGCGCGTGCATGTTTGAGAATGCGTCGCGATCAAGTATAATCGCTCTTCACGATCCTGAGTAACTTAAATAGTCTGGAAAAACGTTTGATCTGATTTCTGGACTAAGAGTCGTTTCTGCCACCGATTTGCCGCGAAGGAACCCTCGCCATGAAGTTTGGATATTTCGACGATCGAAACCGCGAATACGTGATAACACGTCCGGATACTCCTTTGCCTTGGATCAACTACCTTGGATGCCAGGCATATTTTGGGATTATTTCGAACACCGCCGGAGGCTACTCGTTCTATCGCGACGCCCGCCTTCGCCGGCTGACGCGCTACCGGTATAACAGCGTGCCTCTGGACTGCGGCGGCCGCTACGCGTATCTGCGCGACGACGAATCGCAAGAGTTCTGGTCTCCGTCCTGGCAGCCCACGCAGCGCAACCTGGAGAACTACACTTGCCGGCACGGCATGGGCTATACCGTCATCGGATCCACCTTTAAAGGCATCGAGGCGCACACCCGATACTTCGTCCCGCTCGACGAGAACCTGGAGATCTGGCAACTTACGGTCACGAATCGGCGAACGGAGCGAGCAACCATCTCGGTCTTTGCCGGCATCGAGTTCTGTCTTTGGGATGCCCAGGACGACGCCACCAACTTCCAGCGCAATTTCTCGATCGGCGAGGTGGAGATCGAAGACGGCGTCATCTATCACAAGACGGAGTACAGGGAGCGCCGCGACCACTTCGCCTATTTCGCGTGTTCCCGCCCCACCGCCGGCTTTGACACACAGCGCGAGGCGTTTCTTGGCGCCTACCGCGGCTGGGACAACCCAGCCACCGTGGAAACCGGCCAACTGACTAACTCCGTCGCCCATGGCTGGTCGCCCATTGGCGCGTACCAGGTCAAACTCCACCTCGAGGCCGGCGAGACGCAGCAGATCGTCTTCGTGCTCGGTTATCACGAGAACCCCAAAGACCGGAAGTTCGATCCTCCCGGCTCGCAGACCATCGACAAGAGCCTGGTCAAGCCGGTGATCGCCAGGTACCTTCACGACAAGGCCGCCGATCTGGCCTTCGAAAAGCTGCGCCGCTACTGGGAAAGCGTGCTCGGCATCTTCCAGGTCAACACGCCAGACATCCACACCAGCCGCATGGTCAACATCTGGAATGCGTATCAATGCATGGCAACGTTCAACATGTCGCGCTCGGCGTCGTTCTTTGAATCCGGCATTGGCCGCGGCCTCGGTTTCCGCGACTCGAACCAGGATCTGCTGGGCTTTGTGCACATGGTGCCCGCACGTGCCCGTGAGCGCATCCTGGATCTGGCCGCAACGCAACTGGCCAGCGGTGGCGCCTACCACCAGTACCAGCCGCTCACCAAGCGCGGCAACAACGACATCGGCGGCGGATTCAACGACGATCCTCACTGGCTCATCGTCGGCGTATCAGCTTATATAAAAGAGACCGGTGACTGGAGCATCCTGGACGAACCGGTGCCCTACGACAACGAGCCTGGCTCGGATGTGCCGCTCTATGACCATTTGCAGCGCAGCTTCCGCTATACGCTGGAGCGCCTCGGACCCCATGGGCTGCCGTTGATCGGTCGTGCCGACTGGAACGATTGTCTCAACCTGAATTGCTTCTCAACGACGCCGGGGCAGTCTTTTCAGACCACCACCAACAAAGACGGCAAGGTGGCTGAGTCGGTCTTTATCGCCGGCCTGTTTGTTTTTACTGGCCGCGAACTGGCCACGATTGCATCCCGCCGCGGCCTGGCTGCCGAAGCCGCTGGCTATCTAGAAGAAGTCGCAAAGATGGAACAGACTATCCTCAGTGATGGCTGGGATGGCGATTGGTTTCTGCGCGCCTATGACGACTCTGGCGCCAAAGTGGGCTCCAGAGAGTGCGACGAAGGCAGGATATTCATCGAGTCAAATGGCTTCTGCGTCTTGGCAGGCATCGGCCTTGACGACGGTAAGGCCGCCAGGGCGCTGGACGCCACGCGCACCCACCTGGCCACTAAGCATGGCATCGTGGTGCTGCAGCCGGCCTACTCACAGTACTACTTGAAGTTGGGGGAAATCTCGTCGTATCCGCCCGGCTACAAGGAGAACGGAAGCATCTTTTGCCACGTCAATCCCTGGGTGATGGTCGCGGAGACGCGCCTGGGCCACGGTAACGAGGCGCACGATTACTATACCCGCATCAATCCTTCAGCACGAGAAGAGATTAGCGAGGTGCACCGCTGCGAGCCGTATGTTTACGCCCAGATGATCGCGGGTCCGGATGCGCCAGCGTTTGGTGAGGCCAAGAACTCGTGGCTTACCGGCACGGCAGCTTGGAACTACTATGCCATCGTGCAGTGGATCCTGGGCGTGCGCACTACCTATGACGGGCTCCAGATCGCACCCGTCATTCCCTCCCATTGGCCTGGGTTTACCGCAACCCGCGCCTTTCGCGGAGTAGTCTATGAGATCTCCATCGAGCGCAAGGGAAACGGAAACCAGATTGCGCTGACAGTGGATGGCAAACCGATCGAGGGCAACATTATCTGTCCTCCAAAGGACGGGCGCAAGCAGGTTTCAATCAAAGGAATTCTGAGCTAGGGATTGCTGTATAACGAGCATACACATCCTTTTTATCGGGAAATACAGATATCTCGCCCGCGAAGAGCTCTGCCACGCCAAGCGGAACTGCCGTTGCGGACGCAGTAGCTTTCACCTGCCCGTCATCTCTCTGGGCATGAGGCGCACTTCAGGGAACGCGCCTCGATCCGGTGACGTTCGCAGATGGACTCCGTCGGATGATCTGATTTGCGATGCCGGCTTGCGGAGACGCGTCCGCCGGGTGGCGCGAACGGGCATTGAGTAACCATCATTAGACCCCGCTCTTTCAAGATGTTCGCTCGGTTTGCAGTTCCCGCTCACGCAACCACGTGAAGATGACAGGGGTCACGATCAGAACGTGAATGAGAGAGCTGAGCATTCCTCCCAGCACAGGGGCAGCCAGCGGTTTCATGAACTCCGCACCTGTTCGCGTGGACCAGAGCAACGGAAGCAGCCCGGCTACCACCGTAGCCACAGTCATCACCTTGGGACGAAGCCGCAGAAGCGCGCCTTCAATCACGGCCGCATGCAAGCCAGCGCGGGTCAGCCGACCATCCGCATCTTTGCGCCGTGTAACTGCTTCCTCAAGATAGATCACCATGACCACTGCCGTTTGCACCGCTGTTCCGAACAGTGCAATAAAGCCTACCCAAACCGCGACCGAGAAGTTAAGCCCTAGAATCTTGACAAGGAAGATCCCACCGCTGAGTGCGAATGGAACCGCCAGCAGCACATGCGCAGCCTCCTTCGCCGAGTGATAAGTGCGGTAGAGCAGAACAAAGATCACAACCAACACGATGGGAATCACCAGTTCCAGACGCTTCCTCGCACTGATCTGATTCTCATATTGGCCGCTCCACTCCATGTAGTATCCCGGCGGCATCTTGACCCGCGCGGCGACCTCGCGCTGCGCCTGGTCAACGAAACCTCCAACGTCCCGGCCACGCACGTTCAGCAACACGGAGCCACGCAGCAGTCCGTTTTCGCTGCTGATCATCGATGGTCCCATGGTCGTCTTCATGTTGATTACTTTGCTAAGCGGCACTTGCGCTCCGGAACTGCCGGTTACAAGGACTTCGTCAAGCTGCTGTGGGCTCTCGCGGAAGTCGCGTGCATAGCGAACCCGCACCGGGAAGCGTTGCCTGCCTTCAATTGTGGTGGTGAGATTCTTGCCGCCGATTGCGGTTTCGATCGCGTCTTCTACATCGGCGACATTCAATCCGTACCGGTCGGCGGCGGCACGATCGACGGTCATCTCCAGGTAAGGAGAGCCCGTCGTGCGCTCGGCATAGAGATCGACGGCCCCTGGAACCCGAGCCACGACTTCCTTGATCTCTTCGGACTTGGCCTCAATCACGCCAAGGTCGGGACCAAAGACCTTGATGCCAACTTGTGTGCGGATGCCGGTTGAAAGCATGTCGATCCGATTGCGAATCGGTTGCGTCCAGATGTTGGTGACGCCGGGAATCTGCAACTTCGTATCCAGCCGCGAAAGGATTGCATCTTTCGTCAACCCTTTGGGCCACTGCTCTTTTGGCTTGAAAGTGATGGTCGTCTCGCTCATGTTTACCGGAGCGGGATCGGTTGATGTTTCAGCACGTCCCACCTTTCCCACGACCATTGCGACAGCCGGGTCCGCTGAAATGATTTGATCCTGCTGTCGAAGGATCCGGGACGCCTCGGTAAGAGAGATCCGTGGGTCCGTAATCGGCATGAAGAGCGCTGTCTCTTCATCCAGCGGCGGCATGAACTCGGAACCGATTGTGGTCGCCGTATAAAGCGCGGCAATTAACAAGGCCAAAGCAGCGCAGAGGGTAATGGCCCTGTGCCGCAGTGCCCAAGCTAACACGGGGCGGTAGATAGCCCGCAGAACTCGCATCAGCGGGTTCTCATCTTCACGATGCAACTTGCCGCGGATGAGAAAGGTGCACAGGACAGGAACCAGCGTGATGGCCAATATGGTGGAACATACCATGGCAAAGGTCTTGGTGAAGGCCAGCGGATGAAACATCTTGCCCTCCATGCCGGTGAGCGCGAAAACCGGAACGAAGGCAAGAATGATGATGACCATGGCAAAGGAGATTGGCCTGCCCACAAGCCGTGCGGCCTTGAGCGTGATCTCCCAGATGTGTGCGCAATAGTCGCCGTGCTCCTCCTCGTATTGCTCCGCCTGGCGAATCACGTTCTCCGTCATTACGATGCCCGCGTCTACCAGCACACCGATGGCGATGGCGATGCCTCCCAGTGACATGATGTTCGATGAGATGCCCGCACCCTTCATGAACAGGAAAGCTCCCAGGACCGCGAGAGGCAACGGAATTGTGACTACGAGGATGCTGCGGAAGTGCCAAAGGAACAGCACATGCGCAAGCGTCACCAGAATCAGTTCTTCAATCAGCGCATGGCGAAGCGTGTCCACTGCATGATCGATGAGGGTGCTGCGATCGTAGAACGGAACGATCTTGACGCCCGGAGGCAGGCCCGGTTCAATGTCGCCGATCTTCTTCTTGACCGCGGCGATGACTTCCCGCGCATTGGCGCCGTAACGGATCAGCACCACTCCGCCCACTGCCTCCTTGCCATCCTTGTCGAGAACTCCGCGGCGGAATTCCGGGCCAAGCTGGACGCTACCAACATTCCCGACGGTGACCGGTGTTCCGTTGAAAGAGCCAAGAGAAATATCCTCAATATCCTTCAGACCGCTGATTAGCCCGATGCCCCGAACCATCTCCTCGGTGTCTCCGGCCTCGATGACCTTTGCGCCCACATTGTTGTTGCTTCGCTCCACCGCGGAGACCACATCCTTGAGTGCGACATTGTATGCGCGCAGCTTGATGGGATCGAGATCGATCTGGTACTGCTTCACGAATCCGCCTACGCTTGCGACTTCGGCAACGCCGGGTACCGAGTTCAACTGGTACTTGACGAACCAGTCCTGAATGGAATGGAGAGTGCCGCTGTCGTATGGGCCTTCGACCGTGTACCAGTAGACCTGACCCACTCCTGTTGCATCGGGCCCCATCATGGGTGTCACGCCCGCAGGCAGAAAGCTGCCCGCCAGGCTGAGCCGCTCCAATACGCGGGTCCGGGCAAAGTAGATATCCACGGAGTCCTCGAAGATCACGTTGACCATCGAGAAACCGAATGCCGAGGAGGATCGAACCGTGCGCACGTGCGGCAGCCCTTGCAGATTCACCGTGAGCGGATAGGTGATCTGGTCTTCCACTTCCTGCGGACTGCGGCCTTGCCACTCGGTAAACACGATGACCTGGTTCTCGCTCAGGTCGGGAATTGCGTCGATGGGCGTATGCAAAAGCGCCCAGTAACCCCATGCGGCGAGCGCGGCATAGACGGCCAAAATCAGCCACCGGTTCTTCATTGAAAACTCGATTATGCGGTTAATCATGAGCGGCTCCTACCTGGCGCTGAGATGAGTGTGTGCCGATGCGATCACGGTGCCGTTCTTCGATGCCTCGACGAGCACGGTCCAGGCGCCAGCCGTTGGCGGCTGTCCCTTGCCCACGTACATCTGGTTGGCAGCCATCCACGGCAGCTCGAAGGAACTTTTCATCTCCGGCATGTTCATCGAAGGCATCGCGGGCATGATCAGCGTAACCGTGACCCGGGCATCGGGGATTGGCTTGCCGCCGGCATCGGTCAACTTGACGCTGAATGGATTGTCTTCGCCGGCCTTTAGCGGATCGGTGTCCGAATGAAACTCAATCTGCGCCGCCTTTGTCCCAGAGTCTTTTCCTGGCGCGGCAGCGCTGGAGCTCTGCCCTTGGACTTTGCTGCCGAACTCCTTCGATCCACCGTAGAGCCCGGACACGCCGGAACTAAGGTGTGCTTGCGAGTCAATCAGGAAGTTGCCGTTGAGCACAACTTTATCGCCAAGCGCCAGGCCATCGGAAACCGGATACAGATCCTCGGAAGGTGCGCCCACCTGAACCTCGCGTGCCTCAAACACGCCATTGGGGCGGGCCAGATACACGATCTTCCGTGTTCCTGTATCCAGTAATGCCGAACGCGGAATCACGATCGCTGGCCGCACTGCACGACTCACAAATGTCGCGCTCACAAACATGCCTGGCAACAGGCGCATCCCCGGATTGGCCACATGCACGTGGACCGGGACAGTACGCGTCTGTTGGTTGGCTGCGGGTTCAATAAAGTCCACGTGACCGTAGAGGGTCTTGCTGGGCAGCGACTCGGCGGTGATCTCAACCTCCTGTCCCTGGTGAATTTGCGGCAGTTGCGCCTCATAAACGTCGGCCTTGATCCAAACCTGGCTGAGATCGGCCACGGTAAAAAGCGTGTCGCCTGCATTCACATATTGGCCTTGCGTGACCTTGCGATCGACCACCGTTCCCGAGGCATAGGAGTAGATAGTCACATGAGGTACTCCTCCCTTGTCCGGCGCATCGATCTGCTTGGCGGCAATGCCCCAGAGTTCCAGCTTGTGCTGACTTGCCGTCACCAGCGCTTCGGCTTGCGTACGTGCGAAGCTGTCGTCCGACTGGTGAAGCCCATTGCGGTTCTCCTCAGCGAGCCGGTATTCCTCGATCGCTGTTGCAACCTCGGGGCTGTAGAGGTCGGCAACCGGCTGGCCGCTATGCACGCGCTCGCCTGTGTATTGCACATAGAGCTTGTCCACGCGGCCTCCGATCCGCGCGCTCACCGCCGCAAGCTGCGCTTCCGGCTGCTCTACTCTTCCAAATGCGTCGATATCTGTCTTGAGCGTGGCGGTGCGGACTTCGGCAACCTGCACGCCTGCGGCGGTGATCTCCGCCGGACTCAGTTCGACTGTGGTGCCGGGCTGCGTCCCCGGCTCGGAGGCTGAATTCGCGACAGGCTGTGCGGTTGCCGGGGGTTGGGCCGCGATCACCGCTGGCACGGCAGCGAAGAAACGTGCTCCCCGAACCTCAAGAAGTCCGAGCGCTAACACGCCAGTCAATATGCCGGCTCCTGCGCTAAGCGCAATCAACTTTTTTTCCTTTGTAGTCATTTGCTTCTCCTCTCCGTGCTGGATTGGTCCTTGTCCGATTCGGCAGGTATCGTTCGCACCGGGTCAGGAATCTTTGTGCCGATGGCACGTTCTAGCTCGGCAACTCCCGCATCCGTGGCTGCCGATGCCTTGTAATAGGAGGTTTGAATGTCGAGGAGCAGGTTCTGGCTCTCGATCAGTGTCAGGAATTCGGCGCGATTGTTCTGATAGGCCGCCCTTGACGCCTTGAACGCCGCCTCGGCCTGCGGCATCAGCGTGTCGCGATAGACTTTCAGCCGCTTCTCCGCGGCCAGGGTTGCAATCTGAGCTTCACGCACTTCCAGGAAGACAGCGGAGGTCCGCGCTTCCAGTTCAGCCTGCGTAACTGCGGTGGCCGCATCGGCCTGCTTCGCCTCGCCGTCATGGCGATCTCGGTTCAACCAAGGCAGGTTGATGGTCATTTCGGCCATATACGCGTTGCGCGATGCGGAGCCGGCCGGCATCAACATGTAGCCGAACGCCGCCGTGAAGTCAGGCTTCATGGCTAATCGCGTGGCCCGCCCCTCGTCCTTCGACTTCGCAATCTGCGTGCGCAGACCCGCAAGCTCAGGGCGATACAGAATCGCCAGTCGTTCCAGCTCCTCAATTGGCGGCAAATCGCCGGGTGCCGCATAGTTGCCCACGATCTCCAGTTCCTCATCTGGAGGCCGCCCCATCGATGTATTCAACCCGGCGCGAACGGAGTCTCGCTCCTCATCGAGTTCAATTAGCTGCTCATCCAGGCGGGTAAGAGCCATCTGCGCCCGCAACACATCCGCCTGCGGAACCTTGCCCGTCGTGTATTGAACCAACGTCACGTTCAGGGCTTCTTTGAGCAACGCATTCTGGCGATCGAGTAGTTTCCTCTCGTCGGCGTTCCGCATCAAGTCGGCACATGCTTTGCGCACTTCGGCCGCAACCTCCAGCCGGACCGATTCCAGGTCGCTCGCCGCCGCTTCTGCGTCGTCCCCGGCGACCTTCGAACGCACATCCCGCTTCTCTTTGCTCAGAAATGTCCGCTGCACGCTGAACATCATCTGTGCCTGGTTCAGGTCCCAGGGCTTACTGAGCGGGGTTTGCCAGTCGCGCACCATGAACATGGGATCGTCGAGGCTATGTGCAGTCGTGGTCTTGAGTTGAGCGAGCGACAGCCGGCGCACCGACGCTCGAATCTCAGGGTTGGACTGGAGGGCTTCCGCCACCGCTTCATCCACCGACAGCTGCACGGCGGTTGGACCCTGAGGCGAGTTCGGCGAAGGCGCAGAGGGCGGCTCCGGCTGCCCAAAACAGACAAGGGACAGCGCCAGCAACAGCGGCGCAACAACATAGTTGGATTTCACTCTTCAACTCCGTGGTAAAGGTCAATTGAGATCGTCCAGGGCGCAGAAATGCACACCCGGCGAGCCACGGCGAAAGCGAAGAGCTAGATTCTCAGGATGGAAGCGCCCGTTGGCGGAGACTGCGGAGGGATGACGGCGAGAGCCGTGAACACGCTCGCTGAAGAGGGTTTATCGGCGCCGATGAACTCCAGCGCAACCGTCGACGCAGCGGGAGCGGAACGGTCGGGCGCAACAACGGCGGGCATGGTTGTTCTTGCCGTGCAGCAGTCATTCTGAACGGATGTATTGGGTCCTGGCGCGGCAGGGCAGCAATCGTGCACTGCCTTTTGCGATCGTTGCTGGCAGATTCCAGAAGGCGCAACCAAGGTTCCCATCAATAAGATGGCTACCGCGGCGCGTTGGAGGAATCCTTGCAACATGGCTTCAGACTACCAATGTAGCAGATTCTTGCGGTGATGTAGATCACGTGGCGCCTCGAACGTGTCGGAGTCGTGTAGGGAATGGCCATCTTGGCCGCTGGTTTGCCGGGTTTCCTGGGACTGAAAGCATGTCTGCGTAGCAGAGGAACGGTCTTGCACGAGTACCGCCGCTGAAAAGCAGCTTCCAGAGCAGGTCCGCGCGACCCCACGCTCTCTTAAGCTCAGGCTATCCGAAGGAACGAGCGGATGAACCCCATGAAAGAAAGAATTCCTGAACCGATTTTCCACGCAAATCCGCTTATGCATTATGGAGCGCTACGACTTGCAGCCCTAGGAGCGATCGTGAAAATCAATCGCCGTATTCTTCTTGTGGCGTTTGCCGCTTGTCTTCTCGTTTCACTTATGCCGGCCCAGTCCACTGTGCCGCAGTCCTACACTCTTACCGTTTCTTCGGCCATGGCGCTGGAAGCAATGTCTACCGGCTCCGCGGTCGAGGCCAGGGTTTCGCGCTTCGGCCCGAGGGAGTTTGTCGATGTCACCGGCGGGGCGCCGGCCTCCAAGGCCATCCATGCGCGCCACTGGTTCGACCTGGTAACTCACAAGGTCTATACGCTCGACGTGGTCCAGAACACCTGCTCCTGGATGAGCTTTACCGCGCCGGATATGCCCGCCATGTACGACCCGATTGCCAGCCCCCCGCCTTCCGCCGCGGACCTTGCCGCCTTCAACAAGAACGTCGTGCGCCGGGAGAACGTCAACGGCATTGCGGCCAAGCTCTCGGAAAGTTCCAGCGCTCAGGGAAAAATGAGCATTTGGGCTGCGGAAAATGGCAACTATCCCGTCAAGGCGGTGATGACCTTTCCAGGCGCACAGCCAATGTTGATGCAGGAAGTGAAAGAACTGCATTTCGTGAAGCCGGATATCGCGCTGCTTGTGCCGCCCGCTAACTGCACGGCCCACGCGCAGGGCGAATGGACCGCCACCGGGATGAGCGGTCACTTTGACATGAACATCGATGCGGAAGGATCGGGAACGGTCGACTTGAAGACCGGCAAGGCTAGCGGCGACGCTACCGTGAAATCAGGAAACCAGCCAAAGTGACAAAGTCGAGCAGGAGTTTACGGCGGCAGGAATCCCGCAGACTTCCGTTCATTTCAAAACAACAAACAAGGTTCGCCAAGGAGCCATCATGAAACTCATTTTCCGCACGCTGCTCGTGGCGCTTGCCGCGCTCACCATAACTTCAACCACCTTCGGCCAGACGGATAGGCCCGGATCGAAAGACTTTCCCGGCGTCAGCCGTTTGCCCGGATATAGCATCGATGGTTATAGGGATTTGGCCTTCGACTCCTTCAGCTTCCCGGTCACCAATAGCGGACGTACGACGCAGGTTCCTGTAGAAGGCCACTACTGCCAAATCGAATACCTACGCAATCCGTCGATGGGTCCGGTCAGCGGATTGCAAGTCAAGCGCAATTATCAAAACGCCGCCACCGCCAAAGGCGGCAAGGTTCTCTTCGATGACGGTCCCCAGGGACAGGACACGACCTTTGTATTGACCAAGCCGGACAGTGAAATCTGGGTGCTGGTCCATATCTCATCCCCCATGGTGTATTACCTCAACATCGTCGAAAAGCAGGCCATGAAGCAGGAAGTGGCCATTGATGCGGCGGCAATGGCATCGAGCATCGCCGACTCCGGCAGCGTGGCCATCTACGGCATCAACTTCGACACTGCAAAGTCCGATATCAAGCCGGAATCCGAGCCGGCCATCGACGAGATCGCCAAGCTGCTGACCAACAATCCCACACTGAAGGTGTATATCGTCGGCCATACCGACATGGTGGGTGACGCGGCCAGCAACGTGAGGCTCTCGCAGGCCCGCGCGCAATCGGTCATCACCGCCCTGGTCTCCAAGCACGGCATCGCCGCTGCACGATTGATCGCCTTTGGCGCTGGTCCCTACGCGCCAATCGCCAGCAACGAAACCGACGAGGGCAGGGCGAAGAACCGCCGCGTCGAACTGGTGAAAATCGCAACCAAGTAGCAGTTTCTTATCACAGCATTTTTCGAGGAGCTATCATGAAACTCATCTTCCGCACTCTGCTCGTGGCGCTCGCCGCGTTCACGATCGCTTCAACCACCTTCGGCCAAACGGATAAGCCCGGATCGAAGGATTACCCCGGAATCACTCGCATGCCGGGTATGTACATATACGGATACAGCGATATGCAGTTCGATTCAGCCGTCTTCAGGGTCACCCAGAACGGCAAGAAATCAGACCAGACAATCGAAGGCCGAAAGGTCGTGATTGACTACGAACCCCAAAAAGGCACGGCGCCAATTTCCAAGCTGCAAATCATACGCAATCTGCAAAATGCTGTGCGCACCGCCGGCGGGCAGGTGATTGACGACTCACCAGGCACCGGCTGGTATAACACCACTTTGCGTTTTACGAAAGGCAACAAGGAAGTGTGGGTGCTGATCGAGACCGGGAACGGCAGCTACACTCAGACCGTTGTCGAAAGGGAGGTCATGAAGCAGGATGTGACCGTGGATGCGGCGGCCATGGCCACAAGCATTGCAGACAACGGCAGCGTGGCTATCTACGGCATCAACTTCGACACCGCCAGTTCCGTAATCAAGCCGGATTCCGAGCCGGCCATCGACGAGATCGCCAAGCTGCTCACCGGCAATCCCACCCTGAAGGTGTATATCGTCGGCCATACCGACATGGTGGGTGACGCGGCCAGCAATGTGAAGCTCTCGCAGGCCCGTGCGCAATCGGTCATCACGGCTCTGGTCTCGAAGCACGGCATCGCAGCCGTTCGCCTGATCGCATTCGGCAATGGCCCTTACGCTCCTGTCGCGTCGAACAAGACCGACGATGGACGTGCCAAAAACCGCCGCGTCGAGCTGGTCGAGATCGCGACTAAATAGTTCGTCCCTCCGCAGATTGCTCCAGGGGTGCGGCTTCGCAGTGCCCCTGGATCTGTTTCGCGTTAAAGCAGGCCGCGCTCAATCCGCGGTAATGGAAAGGCAAACCATGAGAGCATTTCTTGCATTGAGTGTAGCCGCCCTGCTGGGCACGGCCGTTCCCAACTTATGCGGCCAGACCCCGCCGCCGCCCCTTCCGGCACTGCCGGACGGCTTTCAGGTCGATCCAAACGCAGCGAAGGTGCAGGCCCAGATGCGCGCAAGCGGCATAGCCGATGGTACAGGGGGGGCAAAGGACAACGAAGAGATACCCGGCTGCCCCAAGCTTATCAAGATCTCCCTCGGCTACGGATGGATCTCCGGCTACATGGACAAAACCACAGCCGACAATTTGTCCAAGGCTCCCCAGGATCCAGCAAGGAACGACGGTGCGTTCCTGGACGAACCGGTCAGCAAAAAGGCTTACAGGAACGGAGTTCTGGAGTGGCGCAAGGATACCGAGACGATCGCCGGCGGACACTCTCCCTGCCCGGATAAAGTGGTCTTCTACGACGGGAAATGGATGGGATATTTACCAAACAAGGCGGCCTACCAACCCGGAAAGATCGTTACCATCAGCGTCACCTTCGTATACAACTCCCAACAGCAGGGTCAGGCGTGGATCGACGAGTACATCGGCAAGCTGACCGAGGCGCTCGGTTCCAAATAGACCGGCGGTGTTTGCAGTCAAGCGACATGGAAGGAACAATGCAGATGATGCGAAAGCCATTGTCGAAGGCGAGTTCGGACGTAGTGGCGGGAATTTGGAACCTGCAAGGCACAAGTGCATCAAGGAGGCTGTCAAGGCTCTTTGCGAATCGGGGCCGGAGCCCATCGGCATCGCGGCGGACGCTGGGCTGGACCAGTTGGATATTCTGCGCCTTGCTGCTGCCGGCGTGGACAGGAGCGACCGCACAGGCATCGAAGGGTTCAAATGCTCAGACGAGTGCAGCCCTGAGCGCCAAGGTCGTTGCATGGGCCAATGCCAACCTGGCGAGCTACCGCCAGGCGGTCGACTACTCGAAGAACGGCCCGCCGCCGCAGGTGCCCGTGCCACCACTGGTTGATCCGCCCTGTCGCTCGTGCGACGCGGCGGATACTCCGACGCCGGGTGAGGCCCAGGTCGCCACGTGGGTCAAGCAGTCGGAGTCTCCCGAAGCCGGCTATATGAGCACACTGCTGAAGGTTGGCACCTACGTTGCTCAATTCGAAGGAGTGGGGCAAGGCGTCCTCAATCCGGCTGCGGAGAAGGCAATAAAGCAGTTCAGCTCGGAAGAGTGCAGAGCCGCTGCTTTGCGTCTCTCCGATCGTCTGCTGAATGGCAAAGCCATGCCCATGGCGCAGAAGTACGACAGCGAGCCGAAGCGAGCCTATGCTGGGATCACGTTCCTAATGCAAGTGGGTAAGGACGCGGCGAATCTGCAGAGCATGGGGAATGGCTCGAACTCTGGCTGGCAGGCAGAGGCCATCCAGATGGCCATAACTTGGGAGCAATCGATTGAAAAAACCATCGACAGCGACGTGGTGGCCGGCCACAAATACAACCTGTGCCCGGTATACGGGAGTGTTTACAAGATGCTTACGCTGCTGGGCGATCAAGCTCCGAATATGGACTCGGTCCTGGCCATCATGCAGAAGCTGCAGAATCTGCTGACCTTCGACGTGAAGATGAAATTTGATGTGTCGAGCCATGTCAAGAACGGCACATCGCTTGACGCTACGTGGAGTGGAACAGCGAAACTGAAGTTGAAGCTGAATGCGTCGGGCTCCACGACCTGCTACTCGCCGGAACTGGAAAATGGCGGGCAGATGGCGATGACGGTCGATAGTTTTCAGATGGTCTCCGACACCGACGGGCCGGTCGAGCTGACCAGCCCCCGTTCCTTCAATATTCCGCTTGGCTTTGTGCAATTGAATCTCTGCGATCCGCAGCCGATCCTGCAACTACCGCTGGTTTCAGGCGTCATCCCGCAAGAAACGCTTACTGCCAAGGGGCAAACGATGCAAACCAGTCTTTTGCAAACGTACCTGTCGGCGGTGGTGCAGGCCAATCATACGAACCGGCCGAAGATCAATGCCATGACCGGAAAAAACCCGCAGGCCGAGTCGGCGCCATCCTCCGATGGCAGCGCACAGGCTCCGCTGGTTCCGCCTTTTGAGGACAATTCACCGGTACCGCTTGTCCCACCCTCAAGTTATCCGTCCGATTCAAATCAGACCCAGCATGACCCTCTGGCGAACGCGCTCCAGGACGAGGAACTGAAACAGGCGAAGGCACAGATGACCGCGCACCGCGGGGATGCGGGCTGGATTATGTCCGCGGAGGGACAGGGGGCCATCGCAAATCTGCAGAAGCTGGCCATGGCCAAGGTTCAAGCGAAGCTGGCTGAGGCTGGAGTGGTGGTGCCAAAGTCGAATAACCCCATCGATCTGGCGAATGCGGTTTACAGTACGCAATTGCCCTGGGCCAACGGCGCGGCGCAGCCGGTCAATGAATTGCTCAAGGTCCACAAGGATCAGTTGGACATCTATCTCACGATCACCGTCCAACAGGCTGCGCAATGGACGGGCATGAGGCAGCAAGCCAACCGTGGCGTATTCGCTGGAGGCAATCGGGCCGGTAAGCCGGCAGTCTGTTGCGACGCGGTGGGCTGGAACGGAGACAGGTAGTCCAGTCGCATCCACGAGGCGACGCCTGACGGTCACTGGAAAATCATGACCATCCTTGGCGCCATGAGCCTGAACGGCACGGTCGCAACCATGACCATCGAAGAGCCCACCGACACCTATATTTTCCTGGCTTGCATTGAACATCTGCTGTACCCGGTACTGAAGCCCGGAGGCGTGGTGTTAATGGACCACCTGAGCGCGCATAAGGCACCAGCGGTTCGCGAATGGATCGAAAAAGCCGGCGCGGAAGTGCTCTATCTGCCGCCCTATTTTCCCGAACTGAACCCGATCGAGAAGGCCTGGGCAAAACTCAAACAACTGCTGCGCGCGGCCAAGGCACGAACCAGGGAAACACTCGATCAGGCCATCACCGAAGCCCTGCCATGTCTCACTCCTGACAACGCACAGGCCTGGTTAAGATTCGCATTTGACAGTCTACAGTAAAACAGAAAAAGCTCAAGCACCTGTCTACGAGACAAACAACGCAAGGGGTTTGGCCTGAATTTACGGGAGGAACAATCACTCTGAAGGCCGATTTGCCCTGATTGCTCAGAAGCGCGAAAAGAGGAGGTCACCAGCGCTAGTGCGCCTTCTCGGCGGCGGGTTCGGAGTACTGGCTTCGAGCTCGGGCAACCAACTCAAGAGCAGCCTGGGTCACAGGATCATCCGGCTTGAGCGCCTTCGCGGCCAGCAGTTCCTTTTCGCCGTTGACAAGGTCGCCGGCCTGACAGTTGACGATGCCCAGTTTCCTGTGAAGGCCGGCTTTCGCAGCGCAGTCACCACACGTAGCGATCGCTTCTTTCAACTGCCGGATCGCTTCGGGCCAGTCGTGAGCGGACTCGGCTTCAATACCGTTGTTGGCCAGCGAATCCGCGCGGTCCAGAATGCGCCGCTCTTTCTGGACAGCGGTGTAGCGCGCCATGAACTGCTCGGACTCAGCTTGATCTGTTGATCGCAATGTTCGCGCCAGGCTAAACAGCGCCTGGGTAAAGTTCGGATCGATCGAGATAGCATTCCGCCAAGCGGCTTGCGCCTTTGCCGTCTCGGACTCCTGCTCAAGGGATTGGCCAAGCATGTACCAAGCCATTGCGTTGCTGGGTTGCAGTTTGACGGTCTCTTCGAAAAGGCTGGCTGCAAGCTGGGTCTTGCCCTGCTGCTTGTCAATGAGGGCGAGAAAATACCGCGGCTCTGGCATCAGCGGAGCCAGCCTGCAGGCAGTTTCGAAGTCAGGCTGTGCCTCGCCGGTTCGGTTCAGGTCGAACAGAATACGCCCGCGATAGAAATGGGCGACACCGGACTGCGGAGCAAGGCGAACCGCCTCGCCAGTTTGCGCCAGGGCAGAAGTCAAGTCGAAACTGTCGGCGAGCGCAAGCGCCAGATCCAAATGCGCCGCAGCCAGGTCGGGCGCCAGATCTACCACCTTGCGAAGGAGCGCAATCCCTTCGCTGGACTTGCCCATTTGCATTTTGCCTTTTCCAGCCGCCGATATTGTTGCGGGATCGTCCAACGACAGCGCGACGGATTTGTCCAGTTCCTCTTCGGCGTCGGCTTTCCTGTTCTGCTGGGCAAGAATCAACCCCAGGTCCAAATGGCCCTTTACATACTTCGGATCGTCTTCGATGGCCTGTCGAAGAAGTCTTTCGGCCGATCCCAGATCTCCCTTCTTTGCGTAAAGCATTGCCAGTTCTCCGCGCGCCTCGACGAGTCCCGGTTCCAATTCAAGGGCGGATTCGAGCCACTTCTGCGCGGATTGCAAGTCGTCTTTCACCAACTCCAGCCGGCCCAACTCTGTCTGAACCTTGGCCAGCTTCGGATCGATGTTAATCGCATTGCGAAGGGCGTCTTCAGCGCCTTTCAAATCGTTCGTGGCTTCAAGCGCCAGGGCCAGATTGTAAGCCGTCTGGGCGCTGTCCGGATTTTCCTCAAGCATGTGACGATAAATCTGCGCTGCCTCTGTCGGTTTCCCGGATTGCAGCAGGTCATTTGCCTTGGTTCCCTCCGATGCAAGCTGGCTATTCAGGGATTCTTCGCCCTGTTCTTTCCGCAACTGCCCTACGATCTGCGTTGCCTCTTGCTTTTGACCAAGCGAGTTCAGCACAGCGACCAACTGGTACTGGGCCGCCCTATCCCCGGGTCTTAACGCGACTGCTTTCCGCAGGAGGGGCAACGCCTTATCGAACTTTCCCATGCGCGCAAAAACCAGCCCAAGCTGATATTGAGCCTCAAAATCGCTGGGCGCCATGGCGGCTCCAAGCTTAAGCTCTGGCTCTGCCATGGCGTAATCGCCCAGTTGCTGGTATACCGTGCCAAGCATCACGTGTCCCGAGGGATCGTTCGGTTTCCGGTGCACGTAATCGCGGGCGGGGGCAAGCGCCTCGGTATATGCAGATGCGTCGATGAGCGCCTTGACTTGCGCAGCTAGCGCGACCGTATCGGTGGGACTTCGGCGGGTCACCTCCTGGTATTCATCTGCGGCCTCGCGGTCCCGGCGCTCGTTCGCGTAGATGTTGCCAAGAGTGAAATATGCAGCCGTTATGTCGGGATGGCTCTTGAGCAAGTCCGTTAGGAGCCTAATCGCGTCCGCCGCCCCGGCGCCATCCAATGCCGGCAGCCCATCGGCCTGCCTGGCTTTGGCGGACTTATATGTCGCCGCTGCCATCGAGATCTGCAAATCCGGAGCGTCCGGTTGAATCTGGAGGGCCTGGCGCCAGTAATCCATTGCGGCATCGTATCGTCTCTCCTTCACCCGAACCTGAGCCATCCCGTCCAGGGCGCAGACTAATTGCGGGTTCACTGCGAGCGCTTTGCGAAATTCGGCTTCCGCCTCGGTCGGGTCATCGAGGGACGACCCCAGTGCGCAATGCGCCTGTAGCAATGCAGGATCGTACTGCAGGGCCACGCGGAACTCGCTGATTGCGTCCGCAGGCTGCTTTTGACTTTGACGAACGAGTCCAAGGTCGAAATGCGCCTCGGCCAAGCGCGGCTCCAGCCGCAAGGCCTGTTTGAAAGCCGCAACTGCACATTTGAGATCGCCTCTCTCTGCGAACCATGCGCCCACTACGTCATAGACCCTTGCAGGCGGCGTACCTGCCGGTGCGTGCGTAGAAGATGCCGGCGGTTTGCACGTGTCCGGCAGTTGTGCTGCGGCCCGCGAGCCGACAAACAGTAGAAACGCGCTATAGCAAATGAGTAATCGCTTCATGATGGATCCGTCCCGGGTATAACCCACCTTGGCCGCATTCATTGCTGATTGTCATTGCGAGGCTCGGTCACTTCGAGTATGCGATCCGCAGTCACATCGTGCAATAACTGGCGGGTTCCCGACGGCCAGTTGACCTCGATTTCCCTTATCACGCGTGAACTGCCCAGACCGAAATGGACACGTGGATCGCTTGAAGCAGCATAACCCGAGCTGGTCGTCGCCTCGTTGTAGAGCATCTTGCCATCATCGGTGGTTATCCGAATCCGGGCGCCTATGCCCATCCGGTTGCTTTTTGTTCCGACAAGTTTGAGCAGAACCCAGTGATTGCGCGTTTCAGTGACGTTGCGGAACACACTGACCGGGGCGCCCAGAGCGGTCACGACGAGATCCATCCGCCCGTCGTTGTCAAGATCCCCGTACGCGAGACCCCGGTGCGGGGCAGGCCGTGTAAAGTCGGCCCCAGCAGATGCGCTCACATCGGCAAACTGCCCGTTCCCGAGATTGCGAAAGACCGAGTTCGGTTCGGCATAGCGAAAATGCGATGAAATCTTCCCGATATTGTCCAGCACATTGCTGCGGGCTACCACCAGGTCCTTCCAACCATCGTTGTCGAGATCGACGATCCCGTTCGACCAGCCGGACATTGGCCGGGTTAGATTCGCAAGCCGGCTCTCCTGAGTCGCATTTTGAAACAGTCCTTTGCCTTTGTTCATGAACAATGGGAACGTTTCGTTTTCGATCGCGGTATGCCAGATATCCGGTAGGCCATCGTTGTTCAGATCCCGGAAGTCAGCGCCCATTCCTGCAAGAACGGCGCCCTCGTCGTTGTAGGCCACACCTGCCTGAAAACCCACTTCCTCAAATCGTTTTCCTCCCAGGTTGTGAAACAGGAGGTTCGGGCTGTTGTCGTTGGCCACAAACACGTCGAGAAAGCCGTCGCCGTCGTAATCCGCAAACACAACTCCCATTCCCTTGCCCGGCACAGTTGAGATTCCGGTCTCCGCCGAAACATCGGTGAACGTACCATCGCCATTATTCCGGTACAGCGTGTTGGGAAGTGGAGCGAAGCTATTGGGGTGACAGTAACCGCGGCCATCCAGACCCTGGCAGACAGGTTCGTAGAGCGGATCCCACTGGCAGTAATTTGCCACAAACAGGTCCAGCAGTCCGTCGTTGTTGTAGTCGAACCAGCCGGCCGCGATGGACCACATCTTGTGGCCTTTGTACAGGGCGCCGCTCAAACCCGCTTTCGCGGTGACGTCGGTGAAAGTGCCGTCGCCATTGTTGTGAAAGAGCTGATTTCCATTAACGTTGGCCACAAACAGGTCGGGCCAGCCATCGTTGTCGTAATCGCCCACCGCAGCGCCCATCCCATAACCCGCACCGGTGACTCCGGCGTGCTCGGAAACATCGGTAAACGTCCCATCACCGTTGTTGTGAAACAGGCGGTTGTAATATTTAGGGCCCGTTTTCACCAGAGAGGGCATCTCGGCGCCGTTGACCAGGTAGATGTCGAGCAGACCATCTCCGTCGTAGTCGAACAACGCGACGCCAGCGGGCATCGTCTCCGGCTGGTGCTTCTCCGGGGTGGGGCTGTTCT
>Ga0182014_10001202_pt1 | contig 34942 bp, 26 predicted proteins | sample 612S2DmetaG_FD_120489 | JGI IMG/M metagenome (GOLD analysis project Ga0182014, IMG submission 120489) | Permafrost microbial communities from Stordalen Mire, Sweden - 612S2D metaG | ecosystem: Environmental > Terrestrial > Soil > Wetlands > Permafrost | place: Sweden: Stordalen | collected... | reverse complement strand
CCAAGGCGACCAAGGCGACCAAGGCGACCAAGCTGCCAACGGCGCCCAAGGTGCCAGAAGAGGGGCCGCGACAGGGACGTGCCCGGGAGATCTCCGACCCCCGGAGCATGCGCGCCTTTGCCCATCCGGTGCGCATCGCCTTGATCGAGGCACTCCGGCGGGAGGGCGCCCTGACCGCCACCCGGGCCGCAGAGATCCTCGACGACAGCCCGGGCAACATGTCCTGGCACTTGCAAACCCTGGCGAAGTACGGCTTTATCGAGGAGGCAGCGGGCGGGCGGGGCCGGAGCCGGCCCTGGCGGCTGGCGGCCCAGACCTACAGTTTCGAAACCGCCCTCGACGACCCCGAAAGCGCCGCCGCCGGCGAGGTGCTGGAGGCCAACCTGCACGAGCACAACTACCGGCGCCTGCGGGAATGGTGGTCGGTGCGTCGCTCCTATCCGGCCAAGTGGCGCCAGGCCGCCTTTTCCAGCAACTCCGTCGTCTACCTCACGGCCGAGGAGACCAGCCGGCTCAGCGAGGACATCAGGGAGGTGCTCGACCGTTACCGGGCCGCAGGGGCCGAAAGGGGCAAGGGTGCCCCCGAGGCGCTGCCGGTGCGCTTTGTGGCATTTGCCCACCCGCTCCCGCCGACCCCCTCGGCCGACTGACGCACCCTGGCACCCGCCCGGGCTGTCCCGGCGATGCCCGGTGCCGGGCCGGCGCTCGCCCCCGTTGTAAGCTTCAGGCGGAGAAAATGTGAGCACACCCAGCCCCGACAGCGCCCAATGCCCGTGTGATGAGCCAGAAGCTGACGGTGGCAGGCGACGGGGCCGGCGGGTGCACGTCGTGGGACCGGTCTGCTTCGACCTCGTGTTCTCCGGTCTGCCCGTCCCACCTCGTCCTGGCACCGAAGTACGCGCCTCCTACCTGGGCATCTCGCCCGGCGGGGTAGCCAACGTGGCCGTCGCTCTGGCCCGCCTCGGCCTCGACGTCGCCCTCTCCGCCGTGTTCGCCGAGGACACCTTCGGGGACTATCTGTGGCGCTCGCTCCTAGACGAGGGCATAGACATGACGTACTCGGTCCGGGTCGGAGGCTGGAGCACGCCGGTGACCAGCTCGATGGCCATTGGCGGCGAGCGTGAGATGGTGACATACGAAGAGGTCCCGCCCGTCACTCTGAAGAGCCTGGCCGAGGGCTATCACGCCGACGCCTTCGTCGTCTCGTTGGCCGACGCCGACCCTCAATGGCTGGCCGGTTTGCACCGCTTTACCCCTCTGGTGTTCGCGGACGTCGCCTGGGACGACGAGCGGCTCGGCTCCGCCGGGATGGCGGACGCGCTGGCGGCCATCGACGTGTTCATGCCCAACGCGGCCGAGGCGCTGGCCTGCACCCGTTGCGAGACCCTCGAACAGGCGGCGGCCAAGTTGGCCGCCGGCGGGCGCATGGTCGTGGTCAAGGACGGGGGAGCGGGCGCGGTGGCGATGGAGCCGGGCTCGGGCTCGGCCACCAGGGAGCCGGCCGTGCCGGTCGAGGCCCGGGACACCACCGGCGCCGGCGACGTCTTCGATGCCGGGTTCATCTACGCCTCCCTGGCCGGCTGGCCCATCTCCCAGCGGTTGCGCTTTGCCAACCTGTGCGCGTCGGAGTCGGTCAAGCTCATCGGAGGTTCCTTCGCCGCACCGTGCTGGCGAGACCTGGCCGCCTTCTGGCGGGGGCTCGACGACCTGGAGCTTCGGCGGGAGTTCAGCTTCCTCGACGCCGTAATGTTGAATGTCCCCGAGCGCCGGGACTGCCGGCGCTCCCATCCGGCCATGGAGCCTCCGGACGCCGTGGCCCCAGCCAACCGCGCCGGGTAGACCGGCGTGGGCGGCTGGACGACTTGCAGAGCAAGGTAAAACCGGTAAATATCATTGTCTCCATCATATTTGTGTATTTCTAGGAGGTCATAATGGGCCGCAAAGCCCGTAACAAGCTCGGAGCTACCGCGCTGTCCGCCGTCGTTGCCGGGTCCCTCGTCGGGGTCGGGGTCTCTGGCACGGCCAGTGCGTCCTCAACCGTCTCGTTCTCGTACTGGACGAGCGGGTGGGGAACGTCAGAGATAACCGCAATTGACAATGCGTTCGACGCCGCCAACCCAGGCTACAAGGCCACTGGCACGTTCATAGCCAAGTCCGACGAGTTCCTACCCAAGGTCACCGCGGCGCTAAAGACAAATACCCAGCCCACCGTCGTCATAGACCAGCAGCCCTACGACCTCCCCTTCTTTCAGGAGAGTGGCAAGCTGATCCCTCTCACCGGGCAGGTCCCGGCCACGAACAGCCTTTACTCCGTGATCAAGAAGTCCCTCTTTTATAAAGGCCAGCAACTGGGGATGGCGCTGTCGGGCTTCGGCGATATAGCCCTGTACTACAACAAGGCCGATTTCGCCGCCGCTGGCATCACGGCCCCTCCTACGACGTGGGCTCAGCTCGCGGTTGACGCCGCCAAATTGACGGTCCCGTCGGCTAAGCGCTGGGGCTTCTACGTCCCGATGGGCGACGCCGAGTGGATCTCGTACGACTGGGAACCGGTCCTGTGGGGAGACGGGGGCACCCTGCTCAATCCGGCTGGGACCAAGGCCACCTTCGACAGCCCCGCCGGCGTCAAGGCGCTCAGCACCTGGGTCAATCTCATCAACGACAAGGTGGCGCCGGCCGCCAGCTTTGCCGCTAACGGCAGCTACGACGGCGGCAATGCGTTTGAGTCCAACGCCGTGGCGATGGTGACCGACGGCATATGGGTCGACTTCGCCACCGTGCCCAAGGGCTTCAGTTACGGCGTGGCCCCCTTCCCCGCGGGGTCCGCCGGCCCCTCCACCAACATCGGCTTGGCCGTGGCCGCCCTCTTCAAGACCACTACGACCGAGGACGCAGCCGGCCTCGCCTTCATCAAGTTCCTGTCCACGCCGGGCGAAGGTGCCTATATCGCGTCGCAGGACTACGGTGAGCCCGACTCCCCGGCCCAGGTCAGCCAGCCCGCGCTGAAGGCGATCGCGGCCAAGGCCCCGGGGTACAACGTGTTCACCAACATCGTGCACTCCGGCGGCGTACGGCCTATATCACCCGAGTGGGGCGCCATTTCTGCTGACCTTTACACCGAGATCAGCGACGCGCTCTCCGGTAGTGTCACACCGTCGCAGGCCCTTACGACTGCCGCCCAGGAGGCGGACGCCTTGTTGGCCAAGAACAGCTAATGGTCCCGAGCCCTCCCGGCGCCCGCTCGGGCCCGCTCGCTCACGCGGGCCGAGCGCCAACCGGGAGGGTCCGGCTTATCCGTCCCCGGACGACCAACAGCCGCGGCCGTGGCGTCAGCCGCAGCCGTGGCGTCGGCCGCCGGCCTCTGGCCCTCTCGTACCTGTTCATCGCACCCGCCGTGTTGCTCACGGCGCTATTTTCAGTGCTACCCCTGGGCATGTTGGCGTGGCGGAGCCTTTTCAGCGGCGGCGTGTTCGCCACGTCGTTGTCCTATGTCGGCCTACAGAATTACAGCGACGCCCTGTCCCAGGGAGGGACGCGGGCTTTACAAGTCACGGCCATTTACACCATCGGCTTCGTGGTCGTCACGATGGGCTTTGGCCTGGCTATCGCCCTGCTGCTCGACGTCAAATTACCGGGCATACGGCACCTACGTGCCCCTTTCATCATCCCGCTCGTCGTACCGTCCGTGGCCACCGCCTTGATATGGGGCAACCTCTTCGCCCCCGACTTCGGTATTGTCAACCGCGCCCTGAGCGCCCTCGGGCTCCCCCAGGCGGACTTCACGTCGTCGCCATCCCTGGCCTTCCTGACCGTGTTGACCTTCGGCGTCTGGCAGTTCTTCGGTGAGTGCGTCATCTTGTACCTGGCCGGTCTCAAGACGATCCCCTTGGACCTCCTCGAAGCGGCGGGCGTCGACGGCGCCGGGCCGTGGCGGCGCTTCCGGTACATCCGCTGGCCGCTGCTGCGCCGCCACACCGTCCTCATTTGCGTCGTCACCACCCTGACCGGCCTGCAGACGTTCAACCAGATCTTCGTCCTCACCAATGGCGGCCCTAACGGCGCCACCACCACTGCCCTGTTCTACATCTTCAACCAGGGTTTCGTGCAGTTCAACACCGGGCTGGCGGATGCCATGGGTGTCATCCTGTTCGGCATTTCGCTGTTCATAACCGTGGTGCTGGTGGGCTACTTCGGGCGGGGGGCGCGCCGCAGTGTATAGGTCGCGCTTTTGGTCGAGGGCCCTGATCTACTCGCTGCTGGCCTTGGCCGTCCTGATCGTGCTGTTCCCTCTGGTGTACATGCTGGGGACAGCCGTGAAGCCCAACTACCAGATCGTCAACCTGCGGGCGTCATTGTGGCCCAGCCATTTCGAATGGGGCAACATCGTGCGAGCGTGGGACTCGGCCCCCTTCGGACGTTGGTCCATAAATACCATAATATTCAGTGTCGGTTCCACCATTGGCCAGATCGGCAGTTCGCTGCTAGCAGGTTATGCCTTCGCCATGTTCGATTTCCCGGGCAAGCGCGTGCTATTTTACATTTTAATCGCCGGGCTCATGGTCCCCTTCAGCACTATCATCGTACCCGTCGTCCAGATCCTGGCCGACCTCCATTGGCTCAACACATATCAAGGCCTCATAGTCCCTAATATTGCCTCTGCCCTGGGAGCTTTCCTGGTGCGCCAGTTTTATCTGGGCATGCCTTACGAGCTGGGCGAGGCGGCGCGCATCGACGGGGCCTCTGAGTGGAAGGTGTTCAGCCGTGTTTATGCACCCTTGGCCACGCCCATTATCTCTGCTTTTGCCATAATTTCGTTCCTCCAGAACTGGAACAACTTCCTCTTCCCCCTTATCGTCGTCAACACGACGAGCATGGAGGTCCTGTCCCAGGGGCTATCGGTTTTCCAAGACCAGTTCAGCACCAACTACGACCTGCTCATGTCCGCCGCGACGCTCGTCATCACCCCGATCCTCGTGGTCGCCGTCCTGGCTCAGCGCCGAATAGTAGAGGGCATAACGCTCGGCGCAATTCAGTAGGGGCCCAGGCCCGTACGAGGTGGGCAGCCCCAGTCCGTGCCGTTCAGCGCCGGACAGTCGCCGGCATTACCCTTGGCGCCATCCGCTGAGGCCCTCGAAAGCCTGCCACATCGAGGCGTAGGCCCCACCTCGTTCGAGCAGCTCGTCGTGAGTGCCGATTTCGACCACCCGGCCGTCGTCGAGGACCACGATGCGGTCGGCCGCCTGGGCCGTCTGGAGCCGGTGAGCGATGAGGACAGTGGTGCGGTCCCGTGACACCTGGTGCATGGCCGCGGCCACCCGGGCCTCGGTGGCCAGGTCGAGGTTGGACGTGGCTTCGTCCAGTAGGAGCAGGGCAGGATCCACCAGCTCGGCCCGGGCCAGGGCGATCAGCTGTCGCTGGCCGGCCGATAGCGAGCGGCCCCGCTCGGACAGCTCGTGGCGGTACCCGCCGGGCAGGGCGGCAATGAAGTCGTGCGCCCCCACCGCCCGGGCCGCACCTTCCACCTCGGCGTCGGCAGCGTCGTTGCGCCCATAAGCAATGTTGTCCCTCACCGTGCCGGAGAACAGGAAGGCCTCCTGAGGCACGTAACCGAGCTGGCGGCGGAACGAAAGAAGGTCCAGCGTGCGCAGATCCTGGTCGTCGACCCGGACGCTGCCCCCGTCGGGGTCGTAGAAGCGGGCCAGAAGTTTCATCACCGTCGACTTGCCCGCCCCTGTCTCGCCCACCAGGGCCACCGTCTCGCCTGCCCGGATCTGCAGGTCGATGCCGCGCAGGACCTCCGCCGGGGGCAGGGCGGCCCCCGCCGGGGGCCCCGCGTCAGGGCGCGACCGGGGGCCGGCCACGGGGTAGGCGAAGCGGACGTTGTCGAGAGCGATCGCGCCGGCCAGCCGGCCCACCTCCAGCGCGTCGGGCGCCGGGGGCGTGCGCGTTTCGAGCTTCATGAGCTCGGAGATGCGGCGCACCGAGACCCGTGTCTGCTGCCAGGAATCAAAGACCTGGGAGAGCTGCTGGATGGGGGAGAAGAACAGGTCGATGTAGAGGATGAAGGCGACCAGCGCGCCCGAGGCCAGGTGCCCGGTGGCGATGAGCCCTGCCCCCACGCCCAGCACGATGGCGTCGGCCACCGAAGACAGGAACTGGACGAAGGGGAAGTAGGTGGCGACCAGGCGTTGGGCCGCCACCCGGGACTCCAAATAATCGTGCCCCAGCCGGTGGAAACGCTGTTTGGTGGTCTCCTCGTGGACGAAGGCCTGAGCCTCCCGCACGCCTGACAGGCTCTCTTGGAAGTCGGCGTTGACAATGCCGATCCGCTCCCGGGACAGGTCGTAAAGGCGGGCCGCCCGGCGCCGGAACGCCACGGTGGCGATCGACAACGGGACGACGACGGTTAGCGTGCACAGCCCGAGCTCGGGGCTGATCACCACCAGGGCTACTCCCACGCCCACGAAAGTCACTATCGAGACCAGGGCGGAGAGCAGGCCGTTCTCGATGAGCGACTCGAACTGGTCGACGTCAGTGGTCATGCGGGTCATGATCCGTCCCGCCATCTCGCGCTCGTAGTAGTCGAGCGAGAGGCGTTGCAGTTGGGCCCATATACGGATCCGCAGGGAAAGCATGATCCGCTGCGCGGTCCGGCCGGTTACGAACGTTTCGAAGATCTCGTCGACCAGGTCGGCCAGGGTGACAGCCAGGAAGATGGCGGCCGCCCCGAACACCACCGCCACCGAGCCCTTCGCCACGCCGCTGTCCAAGCCCGTCTTCACCAGCACGGGGCCGGCGAGGGAAGCCAAGGCGTCCAGGACCACCAGGACCAGGCCCCCGAGCAGAGGGAGCCGGAACTCGGCCAGCAAGCGCCTGAGGTTGAAGTCCCTGTCCTGTGGGGGTTCGTCGGCGACATCGATGGCGGGGACGTCGCGCACCGGCGGCAGCGCGTCCACCCGGGCCAGGAGCTCAGGGGTGGGGGCCAGGTTGAGCCGCCACCCGCCCCCCCCGCCCCCCAGGCCGGGCCCGATGCTGGGCGGGCCGATGGTGCGGCTCTGGCCGGCGGTGGCACTGCCGTGGTAGCCGCGGCTCGTCCACGCCGCCTCGGTGGTACTGCCCTGCGCAGCCGACGAAATGGCGGCCAGAGCTTCGATCCGGTCGCCCACTTTCGCGGCCAGGTCGGCTTCGAGCCCGGCCAGGAGAGAGTGATAGGTGTCGCTGCGGGCCAGCAGCTCGTCGTGGGCACCTTGGTCCACGACCCGCCCGTCCTCGAGGACGACGATGCGGTCGGCCAGGTGCAGGGTGGAAAGGCGGTGGGCTATGAGCAGGGTGGTGCGGTCCGCCATGACGACGCGCAGGGCTTCGTGGACGCGGTCCTCGACCCGGGCGTCCACGGCGCTGGTGGCGTCGTCGAGGATGAGGATGCGGGGGTTGTACAGGATGGCCCGGGCCAGCGCCACCCGCTGGCGTTGCCCGCCCGAAAGAGTCAGGCCTCGCTCGCCCACGACGGTGCCGTAGCCGTCCGGGAGGCGCTCGATGAACTCATGGGCCTGAGCCGCCCTGGCCGCCGCCTCCACCTCCTCGTCGGTGGCGTCGGTGCGCCCGTAGGCGATATTGGCCCGCACCGTGTCGGAGAACAGGAAGCTCTCCTCGAACACGACACCGACCTGGTGGCGCAGTGACCGCAGTGCCACGTCCCGGACGTCGTGGCCGTCGACCCGGACGGTACCCCGGTCGGGGTCGTAAAAGCGCGATACGAGCATTGCCACCGTGGACTTCCCGCTGCCGCTGGGGCCCACGATGGCCACCCGTTCGCCCGGGGCTATGTGCAGGTCGAGGCCCTGGAGCACCGGGTGGTCGGGGCTGTAGCCGAAGTGCACGTCGGAGAAGACCACATCGCCCTGCAGCGGGGGGAGCTCGAAGGCCCCGGGAGGGTCGGCGATGGCGGGCTTTAGGTCCAGGAGCTGGAAGATACGTTCCATGCCGGCCCGGGCCTGCTGGCCGATGGTGAGGACGCCGGCGAGCTGGCGCGCCGGCGCCAGCAACTGGCCGACGTAGGTCGAAAAGGCCAGGAACGTCCCGAGGGTGATCTCGTGGTGGATGGCCAGCCAGCCGCCCAGGGCGAGGATGGTCACCTGCCCGAGGGCGGGGATGGCTTCCAGGAGGGGCTGGTAACGGGACTGGAGGCGCACCGCTCGCATCTGGGAGCCGTAGAGCTTGGCCGAGGCGCGGGCCAGACGTTCGAGCTCGGCCCGTTCCTGGCCGAACGCCTTGACCACCCGAACCCCGTTGACGTCCTCGTCCACGATCTGGGCCACGTCGCCCTCACGCTGCTGGCCGTCCCAGGTGGCGGGGAAAATGCGCCAGCGCATGCGGTAGGAAACGAAAAGCAGGGCCGGGGCCACGGTCAGGCTCACCACTGCCAGCAAGGGGGACAGGTAGACCATCACGCCCAGGGAGACCAGCATCAACAGCACGTTGCCGCTCATGATGGGGAAGAAGCTGAGGAGCCCCTGCACCAGGGTCGAGTCGGAATTGGCCCGGGCGACGAGCTGGCCGGTCGGCATCCGGTTGAGGTTGTCGAAGTCCATCGCTTGGAGATGGTCGTGCATGTCGTTGCGTAGGTCGTACTGCACGGCCAGGGCGACCCGGCCACCGCGGTAGCGCCGTATGTAGGCGAAGCCGAAGCCGGCCAGGGCCAGTCCGATCAGGAGCACCAGCCACGGCCACAAGGCAGTGTTGTGGTCGATGATCACGCCGTCGATGATCTCGCGTTCGATCAGCGGTACGACGGTCTGGCAGGTGCTCCCGAGCACGGCGGCGCCCAGCGAAAGCACCACGTCGCGACGGTGCCGGAGCATGTAGCCCCACAACCGCCTCACCCATCCCGGCGTTGCCGCCACGGAACCGGAAGGAGAGGGTCGCACTGCTACCTGTTCAGGATAACGACGCCCGTCCTCCAAACCGGCCTGTGCCGCCTATACGCCCCTGACCACCACGTCGGCCCGAGCGCGCCCTTTCGCCACCCGGTCCGCGTTGGGCTGGTCGACCACAAGGGCCCATTGGCGGGCTTGGTCGGGGCTCCTCCCGAAGGCGATATGGCGGGCCACGAGCCGGGAGATGCGGACCTCGTCATCGAGCTCGACGTACCAGGCCTCGTCGAGGCGCGCCCGCAACCGGTCCCACGGGGGAGTGGCGTCCAGCAGGTAATTGCCCTCCGTTACGACCAGCTGCACGCCTGGCTGTACTGGGATGGCGCCGGCAAGGGGCTCCTCGAGATCCCGGGGGAAGGCCGGGGCGTACACGGTCTCAACCAGCTCGGTGTGCAACCGGTCCAAGAGAGCGATATAGCCATGGACGTCGAAGGTGTCGGGCGCCCCCTTCCTTGAAGCGCGCCCGAGCCGTTGGAGCTCGACCTGGGCGAGATGGAAGCCGTCCATCGGCACCAGCGCCGCCACCGGCCCGAACTGGTCGATGATCCGCTCGACGAGCAGGCCGGCGAGGGTCGATTTACCGGCGCCGGGGGCCCCGGCGATGCCGAGCACCGCTCGCCGGCCCGGCCCACAAAGAGCGCGTGCCCGCGCCGTCAGGACTGACAGGTCCCAGGCGGCGCCGTGGCCTTCGCCCGCGCCCGGGCCGCCTTCTGGTTGAGATCCTTGACTGGTGACGCCGCCCACATTAATTGACGCGCCGGTGGGCGGGCCTACGCTCGGTGGACCGTGACCTCGACCGCCGACCTCGCCCTGCTGGTGGGGGCGGGGGTACTGGCCGGGACCGTGGGCACGGCCGGAGGGATCACGTCGCTGGTCTCGTACCCAGCCCTGCTGGCCGTCGGTGTGCCGGCGCTGCCGGCCAACGTGACGAACATCGTGGCGCTCGTGGTCTGCGGGCCCGGGTCGGCGTTGGCCTCCCGGCCGGAACTGGCAGGCAAGGGGCCATGGCTCAGGCACTGGGCGCCCGTGGCCGTCGTCGGCGCATTGGTGGGCTCGGGCCTGCTGCTGGCGACACCGTCGGCGGCGTTCCGCCGGATCGTGCCGTTCTTGCTCGTCTTCGCCGCTGCCAGCCTGCTCCTCCAGCCCCGGCTGTCGGCGCGCCAGGCGCGCCACCCGGTCGGCCGGGACCGGTCCTGGTGGCCGTACGGGCTTTTTTTGCTCTCCGCCTACAACGGGTACTTCGGTGCCGGGTCGGGCGTAATGCTCCTCGCCTTGCTGCTGTTGAGCGTGGACCAGCACATCGCCACGGCCAACGCCCTGAAAAACATGGTCCTCGGCCTGGCCACGGCCGTCTCCGCCATCGTGTTCGTCGTGTTGGGCGACGTCTACTGGGCGGCGGCCGCCGCCCTGGCCGTAGGGGCCTTTGTGGGCAGCATGGCCGGGCCTCCGGTGGCACGGCGGATCCCGGCCAATCTGCTGCGCGCCCTTGTCGCCCTCACCGGGACCGGCTTGGCCATCCGGCTCTGGGCCGTTCCCGGCTAGGGCCCCGCCTGGGCCTCGGTGGCGGTGGCGTGACCCGAAGGCAGCGCGGCGGTGGCGTGACCCGAAGGCAGCGCGGTCAGGGCGAGCAGGCTGCCCCCGATGGCGACGGCGGCGCCCACTCCCAGTGCCACGCCGGCGCCGCTCATAAAGGCCGAGCGCGCCGTCAGCGCCAGTAACGCCCCGGTCGCCCCTCCGACGTGGGCGGCCACGGCCAAGGCGGCACCGACGGAGCCGAGGATGGTCCGGGTCGCTGCGGCAGGCACGTGGTAGGCGGCCAGGGCCGAGGTCATACGGTGCTGGTAGCGGGTCGACAGCAGGCTCCCGATGACGGCCACGCCCAGTGCCCCGCCGACCTGGAGGGAAACCGAATTGGTGGCCGAACCGACGCCGGCGTCCCCCCGGGGGACCGAGCCGAGCACCGAGTTCGTGGCCGTGGGGAGAAGGAGCCCGGCACCCAGGCCGATGAGCAGCAGGCCGGGTAGGACGTCCAGGTAAGTCGTGGTGACCGAGGGGTGGAGCGACACCTGCCACAGGCCACCGGCGACGGCGGCCAGACCGGCGAAAACGGTGAACCGGGGCCGGGTCGCCCGTGTGACCAGAGGCGACAGCGCCGCGCTCAGGGCGAGAGTGGCGGCGATAGGCAGGATGCGCAGGCCGGCCCCGAGTGGCGAGTAGCCGAGGTCGAACTGCAGGAACTGGGTGGACACGAACAGACCCCCGAGCAGGCCGAACAAGCCCAGCAACTCGGCGGCCAGGGCCACCGAGAACCGGCGGTCGGAGAAGAAGCCCAGTTTCAGCATCGGGTGAGAGCTACGGCTCTCCCAGCCGACGAACGCGGCCAGCACGACCAGGCTGGCCACGCCGGCGCCCACCACTGCACCCGACGCCCATCCCCGGACCGGGGCCTCGATGATCGCCCACAGGAGCAGGCCCAGGCCGCCGATCGACAACAACGCCCCGACCGGGTCGGGCCGGTCGGCCGCCGGGTTTTTGGAGTCGGGCACCAGCGCCAGGGCGCCGGCGAAGGCGGCCACGGCGATGGGGACGTTCACGAGGAAGATGGAGCCCCACCAGAACCTGGACAGCAGCAGGCCGCCGGCGATAGGGCCGATGGCGATCCCGAGCCCTATGGTCCCGCCCCAGGTGCCGATGGCCCTGGCCCGGGCGACGGGGTCGCGGAAGATGTCGTTGACAATCGAAAGAGTGGCCGGGATGGTGAGGGCCCCGCCCGCCCCCATGACCCCGCGGCACGCGATCAGCAGGTCCACCGAACCGGAAAAGGCGGCACCGACCGACCCCAGGGCAAAAACGGTCAGCCCGATGAGAAAGAACCGCTTGCGCCCGAACCTGTCGGCCAGGCTGCCGCCCACGAACAACAGCCCGGCAAATACCATGGCGTAGCTGTCGACGATCCACTGGAGCTCGCTCGAGGTGGCGTCCAGTTCCCGCACCAGGGTGGGCAGGGCCACATTGAGGATCGTGTTGTCCACGTTGATGATAAGGACAGAGGCGCACAGCACCGCCAGCGCCGCGCCCGGGTGCACGCGTCTCCCGGACCGTCCCATCGGTCCACTAAATCGCAGGGCCGTGCTTGGGGGCCAGAGCCCAAGGGCACTTGTTCCGGTTCGGCCGTCCGGGCCGGTGACCGACGCAGGCACCATAAGCTGCTGGGATTGTCTTAGCGCGACCCGTGAGGGCCCGCGTCCACCTAACGCGGCGAGAGCCGGTTCATAAAGGAGCTCGATGACGGACAGCACGCTTTCCAACCGCCCCGGTCGCCCGGCGCCGCGCTTCTTCGGGCCGCGGGCCTTGCTTTTCGCCGGCACGGTCGCCCTGGGCCTCGTAGCTGTCCCGTCTGTCGCCCAGGCTTCGGCCTTCCAGCCGGCCTCCCCGTTGCCGTCGCCATGCAGCCAGATAAGCGCGGTACTGGTTGGGAGGTTCGTTCATCACAGCGTGCCCGCGGGGACGTACTACGCCAACAGCGTGAAGGCGACCAAGCAGAACGACGAAATTGCCGCTTCCGTCAAGTCATGTATCTTCGGCTCCCAGACCAGCCTGAAGGCGTTGGCCAAGGACGTCATCCTCTCGTACGAGGTGACGTCGAAGCCCCTTACGGGGTCGGAACTGCAGCACGCGTTGACGCAAGCGGAGGCGCTCAAGTTTAAGTTCACCCCGTATTCGGGCCTCGGCATGACCGCGTACTACTACACCTTCACCGTTGGCGGTACCCCCGTGCAGGGGATGGCGGCGATAGACGGCACGAAGATCTACTCGGCCGGCATCTACGTCAAGGCCCCGGCCGCCCACGAGCTGGCCGCACTGGTCCAACTGGCCGAGAAACTTTGACGTCCGGCGCCCGTCGGCGGTCCCTTCCGGCCGCCGCTCTGATCGGGGTGGTCCGCGCCGCCATTGTCGAGGCCACCCTCGTCGCGGTGGGCATCGTCGCGGTCGGCATCGTCGCGGTCGGCATCGTCCCGGTCGACCTGGGCGGGGCCGCGCTGGCATCGGCGGCCGGGACCTCCGGCTCGTGGTCGACCATGTTCGTGGCCAACCTCGGCTCGCACAGCCTGACGCCCATCGACCTCGCCACCGGTACGGCGGCGCCGTCGATAAGCCTGGGCGAGCTCCCCGACGCCCTGGCCGTCGCTCCGGGGGCCAAGACCGTCTATGTGGTCGAGGTGGGCAGTGACGGGGACGGGTCGCCCGGCCGCGTCGTCCCCCTCGCCACCAACAACTACACGCTGGGCAAGGCCATAGCGGTGGGCACCGACCCGCAGGCCATCGCCATTGCGCCCGATGGCCGCATGGCTTATGTCCTCAACGGCTACGACGCCGCCACCACGCCGGCGACGCTGCCGGTGACGATCACGCCCATCGACCTGGTGACCCGGACCGCTCTGCGCCCCGTCCCGGTCGGCACGCTCCCGCTGTCCATGACGATGTCGCCCAACGGCAAGCTGATATACGTCGTCGACTCCAGCGTCAGCCATCAGGGCGAGCCCAGCGGGATCACCCCGTTCAACACTTCGACGGGCAAGGCCGGGCCCGAGATAAGGCTCCCCCAGGCGGCGTACCCGCCCTTCCCGGTGAGCGGGCTCGTCTTCGCCCCTGACAGCGCCACCGCCTACGCCATCACGCCCTCAGGGGTCGTCCCCGTCAACACGGCGACAGGCAGGCCGGGCAAGCTGATCGGTCTGCGCACCTCCATGCCGGTGGCCCTGGCCGTGAGCCCCGACGGCTCGACGCTGGCCGAGGTCGGTACACCGGTCACCGCCCTCGAGCAGGGCTCGCCCTACGCCAACAACGTGACCCTGGCCCTTTTGAGCACGGCGACCGGGGGCGTGCGCAAAGTCGCCACCCTCGGCGACGAGCCTGGCGCCGTGTCCTGGCAGGTAGCCATGGCGCCCGATGGGTCGACGGCCTATGTCCTCACCATCGCCCAGAGCCCGAGCCTTAGCTCGCTCGTCTCCAGCCAGAGCACCCTTGTCCCCGTCGACGTGGCCACGGGCAAAGCGGGCAAGGCCCTCGACGTGGGCCAGAGCGCGCAGGCCCTGGCCATCGGGCCGGGCGGCACCACCGTCTATGTACTGGCCATCGGTGCTTACCGGAGCCGGTCGCCCCACTACGGGCCGGGCCACGTCCTACCCGTGGCCGCCGCCTCGGGCCTACCGGGCCGGGCCGTGCCCGTGGGCGAGCTGCCCCAGGCCTTCGCCATCGCCCAACCACCGCTGGACCACGTCCAGGACGTTGTGGCCACCGCCAGCGTCAAGAGCCAGCTGGTGGCGGCGTTCGTGGCCGGCTGGCGCCTGAAGCCGGACCAGGTGGCAGGTATGGCGCCCGGGTCGCTCTACTACGCCTACGACCAGACCACGCGCACCTACTGGGCCGAGGCGGCGTTCTTCCCCGCCAAGGGCGACCCTCCGGCCATGATGCAGGACGCCGGCGGTTACGGGGTGTTCTCGCGTGCCGGCGCTGGAGCGTGGAAGTTCCTCGGGTCAGCGCTGCCGATCTTTTGCCGCGAACTGTCCGTGGTCCCGCCGGCCGTCCTCGCTTTGTGGGGGGTGGCGCCCACGGATGCCGCCTACTGCCGAGGCTGACGGCTCGTCGGCGCTTGAGGCGCAGCATGACTGCGCACCAGGGGCCAAAGCCCAAGCCCTGACGGACCAGGGCCTTCGCGGCCATAGGGAGTTCGCGTCTCTGCCTCCTGGCACGCTGGTGACCAAACTCGGTACATCTACGGACAGGGGCTTATCTTCATGGGCATGGCAGGGACGAAAGAGGCCCTCACGTTCAAGAAGGCCCGGAGCGCCACCCTCGGCACCGAGTACGCCAACGAGCTCCAGCGGCACTTCCGCTGATGGCCCGGATCCCCGATGTTGTCACGCGCAGGGGCGACCAGGTCGACGACCATCACGGCGAGGTAGTGGCCGACCCCTACCGGTGGCTCGAGGACACCGACAGCCCCGAGACCCGGGCCTGGATCCAGGCCCAAAACGACAGGACCGAGGTCTTCCTGGCCGCCGTCCCGGGACGCGACGCGGTGCGCGCCCGGCTGAGCGAGTTGTGGGACTACCCCCGGTCCGAGGTCCCGTTCCGGGCCGGCAGGGCCTGGTTCCAGCGCCGGAACTCGGGCCTCCAGGACCAGTCCGTGCTCTTCGTGATGACGGCGCCCGATGATAAGGGGCGCGTTCTTCTGGACCCCAACCTGCTGTCCGGCGACGGCACGGTCGCCGTCACGAGCGTGGCGGTCACCGACGACGGGTCATTGTTGGCTTACGCCACCAGCACGGCCGGCTCCGACTGGGCGACCTGGCACGTGCGCGAGGTGGCCAGCGGGACCGACCGGGCCGACCTGGTCGAGTGGAGCCGCTACGGCCGGGCGGCGTGGCGGGACGCCTCGGGCTTTTACTACAGCGCCACCGACCGGCCCGAGCCGGGGGCCGAGCTGACGGGGCAGGTGGGGCTGTTGCGCATCTTCTTCCACGTCCTGGGCACCCCACAAGCCCAGGACAGGCTCATTTTCGAGGCCCCGGGGGAGCCCGAGTGGCTGCCGCACGCGAGCGTGACCGAGGACGGGCGGTTCCTGGTCATCTCCATATCCCGGGGCACCAACCCCGAGTCACAGCTCCTTGTCCTCGACCACGCCCGGCCCGGGCTCGGGCTCCGGCCCCTCGTCGCCGGCTTTTCGTGCAAGGCGGCGGTGGCGGCCAACATCGCCACCACGTTCCTCGTGGTCACCGACGACGAGGCCGAACGCCAGCGGCTCGTGGCCATCGACCTCGACCACCCGGAGAGGGCAAGTTGGACAGAGGTCGTCCCCCAACGGTCGGCCATGCTCATGGGAGCCAGGAACTGCGGGGGCCGGCTCGTCTGCCACTACCTTCAGGACGCCCGCTCACGCCTGTCTGTCCTCGAGCTCGACGGGGCCCAGGTACGGGAGCTGCCCCTGCCTCCCATCGTTTCCCTGCGCACGGGCGAGGACGGTATGGGTATCGAGGGCCGTGCGGACAGCTCTTTGGTGCACTTCGGCCTGTGCTCGTTCATCGATTCGGGCTCGCTGTGGTCCCACGACGTGAGCACGGGTGAGACGCGGCTGCTGGAGGGCCCGGCGGCGCCGGTCGACGCCGACGCTCTGGTTAGCGAGCAGGTCTTTGTGACCGCCGACGATGGCACCGCGGTACCGCTGTTCCTGACCCGCCGGCGCGATGTCGCCCCTACGGGGGACGCTCCGGCCCTGCTCGTCGGGTACGGAGGCTTCGACATCGCCATGACGCCCTCGTTCATGAGGAGCGACGCCCTGTTCGTGGAGCGGGGCGGGATCCTGGCTGTGGCCGTGCTGAGGGGCGGCGGTGAGTACGGGCGGTCGTGGCACGACGCCGGCCGGTTGGCGAACAAGCAGAGGGCCTTCGACGATTTCTGCGACTGCGCCCGCTGGTTGGCTTCGTCGGGCTGGTCCCGGGCCGAGCGCATCGCCATCAACGGCGGTTCCAACGGTGGCCTGCTGGTGGGGGCGTGCTTGGCCCAGCACCCCGAACTGTTCGGGGCCGCCGTGCCCGAGGTGGGCGTGCTGGACATGTTGCGGTTCCACAAGTTCACCATCGGCTGGGCCTGGAAGAGCGACTTCGGCGACCCCGACGACCCCGAGCAGTACCGCTGGGTACGTGCGTACTCGCCTTTGCACAACATCAAGCCCGGCGTGCGCTACCCCCCGACCCTGATCACTACGGGCGATCATGACGACCGGGTCGTCCCCGGCCATTCGTTCAAGTTCGCCGCCACTCTGCAGGCGGCCCAAGATCCGGCCACGGACGCCCCGGTGCTCATCAGGGTCGAGACCTCCGCCGGCCACGGGCTGGGTAAGCCCACGTCCAAGGCCATGGCCGAGAGCGCCGACGCCCTCACCTTTCTCGGCGCCGTCCTCGGCGCTTAATCCCCGTGGAGGCGCGCCAGCACCTGGAGGCGCTGCTGGCCGGCCAGCCCGTTGCGGTCAAAGGGCGTGGCCAGCACGATGGCCGCGGCACCCCGGGCCCAGCTCGACTCGTCCCATGGGTCGACTTCGACCGGGGTGCCGCGCATCCAGCCCGGCAGGCGCCGGGTCAGGCTGGAGCGGAAGGCCGTGTCCCAGTGCGGCCAGGAAGCTGTACCTTCGCCCGCCACGAGCAGGACTTCGGGGTCGAGAGCGGCGATTACGGGAGCGATACCGTAAGCCAGGCGCTGCCCCGCCCGGGCGAAAACCTGCCGGGCCCCGGGGTCGCCCCGGTCGGCCAGCCCGGTCAAGCGGTCGAGCCCCTGCCCCGCCTTTAGGAGCCCGGCCTCCCGGGCGGCGGCGACCAGCCCGTCCGACCCGATGTAGGCCTCCAGGCAACCGCGTTGGCCGCAAGCGCACTGCGGGCCGTTGTTGGACACCACGACGTGGCCGACCTCGCCGGCCCCACCGTGGGAGCCCCGTTCGAGCACGCCGTTGTTGACGCAGGCGAAACCGACGCCGCGGCCCACGGTGACCACCACGAAACTTCGGCGGCTGCGGCCCCGGCCGTACAGGCGCTCGGCTACGGCCAGGGCTTTGACGTCGTTTTCGATCAGCACGGGCACTCCGATCGCCTGGCGCAGCTCCCGGCCGAGCGGCATTCGCGACCAGCCGAGCACCTCGGCGTCGACATCGCCGACGTCAGGGTGTTCGACCACGCCCGGTACGCACACCCCGACACCGAGAAGACGGGTGGCGTTGGTCCCCACGAATGCGCCTAGGCTCGCCAGCAGGCGGGGAATGGCATCGGCGGCCAAAGCATCGAAATTTTCCGTCGTGGTGTCCAAGACGTGGCCGTCGAGGCGGACATCGACCAGGATCAGGTGGTCGGCGGCCAGTTTTACCCCGACGGCGTGGCCGGCATCGGCCACCAAGCCGAGAAGTTGGCCCGGGCGACCGCCCTCTGAGGGCGCGAAGTAGAGCGGTTCGACCACCCCCTGGTGGATCAGCCGTCTGGTCACTTGGCTGACGGTCGCCGGGCTCAAGTCGAGATCCCTGGCAATGGTGGCACGCGACGCCGGCCCGTCGCGTCCCAGCAGGTCGAGGATGGCCATGCGGGTGAAGTCGCTGCCCCCGACATCTTCGTCGTTCATCGCGCCTCTTAGGTTAGTCACTGTAGAAAGCCCAGTAGAAATTGGCCGCGCCGGGGCACACGGCCGGGACAGTAAAGCTCCATAATTCAAACCTGATGGTGCCTTGACAACCGTAGCGTCGTGACTTACTTTACATGCTGCATGAAGAAACTCGACGAGGATGGGCGTCCCGCCATAGAGGGCGACCTCGCCCGTCTCGTCGCCCCGTCGGTAGCCAAGATGCTGAGCAACCAGGGCCCGAGGGGAGCGTTCATCGCCTCGCCGGACTTCGCCGAGTACCGCTATTGCTGGCTGCGAGACGGGTCTTTCACCGCCTATGCCCTGGACTGCGCAGGCGAGCACGGATCCTCCCGGGCGTTCCACGAGTGGTCGGCGGCCGCCATCGAAGGGATCGCCCCCGTCATCGCCCGCGCCCTGGACAGGCGGGCCGCGGGTGAGCCGATCGACCCGGCCCGCATGCCACCGGCCCGGTTCGACCTGAGCGGCCGACCGGTGGGGGACGATTGGCCCAACTTCCAGGTCGATGGCTACGGCACCTGGCTATGGTCGCTGCAACAGCACCTCGAAAGAAGCGGTGAGAAGGCTCTCCCGTCCCGACTGGCGCGCTCCGTCGACAGCGTCGGCCGCTACCTGGTCGAGTTCGGCACGTCACCCTGTTACGACGTATGGGAAGAGTCGGGTGACTCGGTCCACACGGCCACGCTCGGGTGCGTGGCCGCCGGTTTGCGCGCCGCCGCCTCCATGCTCGGCGCCCCCGAGCTGGCCGAGCGGGCGGCATCTCTTCAGGCCTTCGTCCTTGACCAGGGCCGACGGGTGGGCCGCTTCGCCAAGTCCGACCACAGCCAGCAAGTCGACGCCGCTCTGTTGTGGTTGTGCGAACCGTTCCACCTTGTGCCTCCCGACGAGCCGGCGTTCGTCGAGACGGTGCGCGCCATCGCCGCCGAGCTGGACCTTGAGGGGGGTACCCGCCGGTACCCGACGGACACTTACTACGGGGGTGGCGCCTGGCCCGTGCTGACCGCGTCGCTTGGTTTGTACTACGCCCGCGCCGGTGACATCACGGCGGCCGAGCGGTGCCTGGACTGGGTGGCCGAGCGGGTGGACGACCACGGGCGCCTGGCCGAGCAGTTTGGCGGAGAGGGACGCGACCCTGAGCATTACCGGGAGTGGCTTGCCCGTTGGGGCCCTCCCGCCGCCGACCTTGTTTGGTCACATGCCATGTACGTCGTTCTGGCGACCGAGCTCGGACCGCCCCCAGCCGCACCGGATGTCACCACTAAAACCGAGCCGATCGGCTCCCAACAATGAAGCCCAACCAACGAACCGCAGGAAAGGAAACACGAAATGACGAGGCAAGGAACGTTGCATACCGATAACAACAACCGAGGTAGGAAGCGGTCCCTGGGAGCCGGCGTCGCCTGTACAACTCTTGCCGCCGCCGCTGCGTTCATGGGCCTGTCGCCGACCATGGCCTCGGCGTCGTCACCCGTCGTCACACTCCAATTTTGGAACACCTACAATGCAGTAGGAAAGCCCTCAGAATTCAGCACCATGCAGGGGATCCTCAGCAGGTTCGAAAAGGAGAACCCCGGGATCAAGGTCATCTCCGTCAAGGTCCCGTACGCGGACCTCCTGGCGAAGTTCATTGCCGCTGCGGCCGCCGGGAACCCGCCCGCCGTGCTTCGCTCCGACATTGCCTGGGTGCCCACCTTGGCAGCCGATGGGGTACTGCTCGACATGTCGCGCCAGAAGTGGGCGCAGCCGATATTGAAGGGCGCCCTGCCTGGCCCGCTTTCGACCAACTACTACGAAGGCAGCTATTACGGGATCCCCGATGACACGAACACCCAGGCGATGTTCTGGAACAAGACGGAGTTCGCCGCCGCCGGCTTGTCCGGCCCTCCCACCACCCTTGCGCAGCTGTGGGCGGACGCCGCCACCCTGACAAATTCAGCCAAGGGCCGGTTCGGCCTGAGCGTGGGCGGCACCGACCTCTGGAACGTCGCCCCGTTCATCTGGAGCGATGGGGGAGCGCTCACCAATTCGAGCCTCACCAGCGCCACCGGCTACATGAACAGTACCGCCACCGAGTCGGCCATCAGCGAGCTCGTCAGCCTGGACAAAGCGGGAGACATCGGCTCGGACTTCGTAGGAGGTTCAGGAGCGGTGTCGGACGAGACCGGCTTCTCAAAGGGTGAGTACGCCATCGAGGTCGACGGCCCGTGGGCCGTGCCGACCTTCAACGGGGTAAGCGGCCTCAATTACGGAGTCGCTACGTTCCCCTCAGGCCCCGGCGGCTCCATCTCGACCGTCGGTGGTGAGGATCTCGTCATCGCCCGGGACGCTCCCAATATCGCTGACGCAAAATTGCTGGCCGCGTACCTCGCCGAGCCGTACGCGCAGACCCAGATGGCCGCCCGAGGCGATATGGCCGGTTACACGGCCGACGCCGCACGCGAAGTCAAGGACAACCCGTACCTCGGCGTCTTCGCTCAACAGCTCCTCACGGCCAGGGCGCGGCCCGTTGCCCCCGGCTATCCCGAGCTTGATGCCGACTTCACGGCTGAACTGCAAGAGATCCAGGCCGGGAAGCTGGACGTATCGGACGCCATGAACACCGCGGCGCAGGAGGCCAACGCCGCCTTGGCCGCCGGCTGATCAGCGACAGTTGACGGCTACGACCACCCTGGAGCAGCGCCCGGCGTCCTTCTCGCCGGGCGCTGCCCCGCGCCGCTCCAGCCGCTCGCAACGAGCACGGCGCAAGGCCACGCCGTACCTCCTGCTGGCGCCGGCGGTGGTCGTCTACGCCGCTTTCACCATTTACCCCGTCTTCCGCCAGTTCGAGATCAGCTTCTTCAATTGGCACATCTTCCCGGGCGCGTCCAACCCCTTCGTGGGCTGGGCCAACTACACCCAGGTCTTCCACGACCCCATCGTGCGCACCGCGGCGCTCAACTCGTTCCTGTTCGTCGTGGTGACTGTTCCCCTTCAGATCGCCGTGGGCCTGTTCGCCGCCGCCGTGCTCGTCGACCGCCTGCCGGGCTCGTTGTTGTGGCGAGCGGCGGTCTATATCCCGGTGGTCACTTCGTGGGTCGTGGTGAGCTGGGTGTTCAGCTCGATCTTCAGCTCCCAAGGTGGTATCGCCAATGCCATTGCCGGCATCTTCGCCGGCCACACGGTGAGCATCGACTGGACGGCGAAGACCTGGACGGCGAACGGGATCATTTGGCTCCTCAGCATCTGGAAGGGCGTCGGCTGGTCTTTCATCATTTACCTGGCTGCCCTGGACGGGGTCCCCCGCCAACTCTTGGAGGCGGCCCGGATAGACGGCGCCACGGAGCCCAAGGTCTGGCGCTACGTGGTCCTGCCGTCGTTGCGTACCGCCACTACCTTTATCACCGTGCTGCTCGTCATCGGGGGGGCCCAGGTGTTTACCCAGGTCTTCGAGGTGACCGCTGGTGCCCCCTACAACTCCACCCAGACCTTCATGACCTATTTACACCAGCTGGCCTTCGTCGATTTCCAGTTCGGCTACGCCGCCGCCTTGGGCTCGTTGCTGGCCCTCGTCCTTTTCGCCTTCAGTTGGGTCGAGATCAGCGTGCGGCGCCAGCAGGAGACGTGAGGAAAAGTCCATGGCATTGAGAGGAACACAAAAAAGGCAGCCCGCCCCCGTCGGCCCGCCCGGCCTGTTCGGGATCCGGCGTTGGGACCGGACGCGCCTTGTCATCGCCGTGGTGCTGGCCCTGGTCTCCATGGGGCCTCTTTTGTACATGTTGTCGCTGTCGTTCCAGTCCAACAACGACATCCAGGGCAACACGGTGCTCGTCCCCACCCACCCGACGACCAGCAACTACGTACAGGCGTGGACCGAGAACAGCTTTGGCCATTACTTCCTGAACAGCCTGCTGCTCACCGTGGCGACGGTGGTCATCACCGTCTGCTTGGCCTCACTGGCCGCCTTTGCCTTCGCCCGCTATAAGTTCCGGTTCCGCGAGTTCATCTTTTACTCCTTTTTGGCCAGCCTGGCCATCCCCAGCGTCCTGCTGCTCATCCCCCAGTACCTGCTCATGGACCGGCTCCACCTACTGGACTCGCTCGTGGGCCTGGTCTTCTTGTACGTGAGCGCCAACCTGCCCTTTTCGGTTTTCTTCCTGCGCGGCTTCTTCGCCGGCATCCCCCGCGAGTACGAAGAGGCGTTCCGCCTGGACGGGGCGAGCACGCTCGAGGTGGTCGTGCGGCTCATCGCCCCGTTGTCGGTACCGGCGCTGGCAGTGGTGTCCATGTTCACTTTCAGCTTCGCCTGGGACGAGTTCCCCCTCGCTCTCACGATGCTGTCCACACCGTCGCATTTCACTTTGCCGATCGGCCTGGCCGACTTCATCGGTGCGCACACCACGGCGTGGGGGCCGTTCTTCGCCGGCTCGGTGATCGCCACCGTCCCGGTCGTGATCGTCGTCCTGGTGTCCCAGCGCTGGGCCCGCAGCGGGATCTCGCTCGGGGGCCTACGCTGAGCCGGCTCGCCGAGCTGCGGGCCTTTTACCGCTCGGGCCAGGAGATCGTGCTGGACCAGTTGCCGGAAGGCACCGGGAGCGTCGTCGCTCGCCGGGCGCGGGGCGATGTCATCGACGCCGAGTACGACGGGGCCGCCCGTTTCGGCGGCCTGCCGGGCGGCACGTATTCGGTCGAGGCCTTGGGCGACAACGGGGCCGTGCTGGCCGAGGAGCTGACGACCGTCGGGGCTCATCCCGGCGAGCGGCCCGTGCACGGCTTCGCCACCTCGTTCCAAGACGGCGACGTACCCGCGATCTTGGAGTGGCTGATCGCCCTGCGTTGCACCGTCGTGCAGATCTACGACTGGATGGCGGAGTACGCGGCACCATTAGGACCGGAGGAAGGGTGGAAGGACCCTTCCGGCCGCCCGGTGTCGTACACCGCCCTGCGGTCGTTGGCGGCCGGCATCCGGGAGGGGGGCGCGGTGGCGCACGCCTACGCCCCCGTCTACGCCGTCGACCTAGCTTTCGGGGCCGCTCACCCCGAGCTTCTCATGGTCCGCAACGACGGCGGCAAGCAGCGCTTCTTGGACATGATCGAGCTCGCCGACCCGGCGAACGTGGACTGGCAGCGCCATTTTGCGGCCTCGTACGGTGCCGCCGCCGACAGCATCGGCTTCGACGGTTTCCATGTCGACACGTACGGCTACCCGAGGGTGGCGGGCAATGCCCGGGGCGAGGCCCTGGACATGAGGGCGGCGTACGAGTCTTTCCTCACGTTCCTCCGCGCCGCCCGGCCCGAAGACCAGATCAGCTTCAACCAGGTCAACGGCGTCCCCTCGGCGGTCGGGCTGCCCCTTGGGCCCGGTTTTCGGTACTGCGAGGTGTGGCCCCCGAACGACCAGTGGCGTCACCTCGAAGCCCTGATGGACCGGACCTCGGGCCGGGCTGGGCTCGTGGCCCCGCCGGCCACCGGGGGCGAGCTGGTCCGGGGCAGCATCGCCTGCTACCCGCCCGTGTGGGGTAGGGGCGATAAGGAGAGCCCGGTCCTGGGCGCGGCCCGGGAGGCCGCATTGCGTACGGTGCTGTGCACCGAGGCTGTGGCCACTTGTCTCGGCGCCAGTGCGTTGCTCTATGGCGACGTCAATGCCGTGCTGTGCGACCCGTACTACCCCAAGCACGAGCGTCTGGCGGTGGGGGAGGCGGGGACCGCCATCGCCTGGCACCGCTTTGCCCTGCGGTGCCGCGACCTGTTCCTGGAAGGCGAAGACACCAGCTGGTACGACATAGCCGACGAAAACGGCGCCGTCGCGCTGGAGTGGGACGGCCCGGTGCGGCCCGAACCGGTGGGCGGCACCGTCTTCGCCCGGGTCGTCCGCTCGGACGACTGCGTCGCCGTCAGCGTCCTCGACCTGACGGGCAGCGCCCAAGGTTCGTGGTCGGAGCCAACCCAGTCAGGACGGTGCCGTTCGGTCCGGGCCCGCCTCCTTGTCCCGGCCCCGGACAGCTGGCGTGCCGCGGTGGCCACGCTCGGCCGGCATGGGGACCGGTTCGTGGCGGCCACGTTGACGCCGGCCCGCCACCGGGAAGGGCGCGCTGTTGAGGTCGAGGTGCCCGTCGAGTCGGGCTGGTCGGTACTGCGGCTGACAAGGGCCTAGAGCCCGGGGGCGACGACCGGGCGCACCTTCTGAGCGACGAAGGGGGTGAAAGCTAAGCGGCCGGCACTGGCAGCTGGGGCAGGAAGACGACGCCGAGCCTGGTCACCACCGGAATCTTCGCGCAACTAGTGGATAGCTCTTGAAGAGGCCGGGGGCCCTTGTGTTACTGTGACGGCTGAGGGTAACACACCACAAGGTTGGAAGCTGTCCCCTCCGGCTCGGAAGAGCCAGGCCTTCACCCCTTGACCCCGGGTGAAATTAGGCCAGGAAAGGAGGGGATCGCTATGGCAACTGGCACTGTGAAGTGGTTCAACGGTGAGAAGGGTTTCGGCTTCATCTCCCAGGACGCTGGCGGCGCTGACGTCTTCGTGCATTTCAGCGCGATTGCCGGCGAAGGGTACCGCAACCTGGAGGAAGGCCAAAAGGTCGACTACGAGACGAGCCAAGGCCCGAAAGGGCTGCAAGCCGTCAATGTTCGTGTAGTGCACTGAGAATTACAGGACTTCCTCAGCCGGATTGACTGCACGTGCCTTAGCCAAGGCAGCAGCGGCTTTCAGGCACGGGCACCGGCTTCTGCCGGTGCCCGGAGGTAACGATCTTTTAGGCGCGGCCCGAGCATCACTGTCCGCCGGGCTGGGTAGGCCCATGGCCGGCTGCCCGCGTCCCCGGGGGGGGCCCAGCTGGCGCCCGCTTGGTCTTGGACTTAGCCCGTGGCCTGGCCCCTCTTCGTGGCGCCGTCCAACGCGGCCAGCAATGCCCGGGGCCGGTTGGTGATTAGGCCGGCCGCACCGAGGGCGGCCAGCCCCACGGCGCGGCCCGGCTCGTCGACGGTCCAGGGGACGACGGCCAGGCCCCGCGAAGAGGCGGCGGCGAACAGCTCGGGCACGACCATGGCGTCTTCGGGGTTGACGCCGGCCAAGCCCTCGGCCCGGTCGAGGTGATAGCGCCAGTCGTCGCCTTCCTCCAGCAGCAAGGCAGTGGCGGTCCCGGGCGCGTGGCGGCGGAACTCGTCAAGGGAGGCGGGCTCGAAGGAGGAGACGGTGATGTCAATGGGACCGGCCGCGAGGCCGGTGTCGAGGAGCTCGGCGACACGCACGGCCAGGACATGACGGCCGTCCCAGCCCGGTTCGCCGGGAAGGTCCTTCAGCTCGATGTTGAGCAGGAAAGGACCGTGCCGGCCGCCGGCACCAGGTTGCCCGCCCGGCTCGGGCGGCGTGGCCAGCAGTTCGGCCAGCCTGCTCAGCAGTTCGGCCAGGGTGGCCAGGTGGCTGAGAGCGGGGTCGCCCAGGGCGAACACCGGGGCACCCTCTGGCGCGTGGCACCCGGCCCCTACGTCGGCGGGCCCTATCTCGGCGTCGTGGTGCAGCACCACGGTGCCGTCGGCGGAGAGCCGGGCGTCGACCTCGGCGCCGTCGGCCCCGGCGTCCAGGGCGGAGAGCACGGCACGGACGCTGTTTTGGGCGCCCGGGTGGTCACCCTCGAGCCAGTCGCCCCGATGGGCGATCACGAGCGGCCTGGTGGAGGAGGTGGGGCCGGTGGGCGAGGCGGGGACGGTCAACGCCGGTACGCCTCGGCCCGGAAGCCCTGAGCCTGCAGGGACGGGACGACCTGGTCGCGCTGCGACGGGCCCCGGGTTTCGAGGGTCAGGATCACCTCTACCTCGCTGACGCCCACGGGCGCCCCCGACCGGCGGTGCTCCACGGTCAGCAAGTTGAGCCCGAGGCGGCCCAACGCGGTTGTCAGAACCGCCAGCGCTCCGGGCTTGTCGGCCAGGACGACCCGCACCATGAGGTAGCGACCGGCGGCCGTGAGGCCGTGCTCGACCAGGCGGGTCAGCAGCAGGGGGTCGACGTTACCCCCGGAAAGGACCAGCACCACGGGCTCGTCGCCGTCGACGGCGCCCGCCATCAACGCCGCCAGCCCAACTGCTCCCGCCGGCTCCACCACCCACTTGCAGCGTTCGAGAAGGAGCAGGACGGCCCGGCTTATCTCCTCCTCGGTGACAGTCACCACCCGGTCGACGAAGGCCTGCGCATGCTCGAAGGTCAGTTGCGAGACGCACTTTACGGCGATGCCGTCGGCCATGGTCTCGACCCCGGGTAGCTCCACCGGCTTGCCGGCAGAAATGGCGGCTCCCATCGTGGCCGCCCCCGCCGCCTCCACTCCGATGACCCGGGCCTTGGAGGCACACCCGTGCAAGGCGGCGCCTATACCGGCCACCAGGCCCCCGCCCCCGACGGGCACGAGCACCGAACCGCTGACAGCCACCTCCTCGACCAGCTCCAGGCCTATGGTCCCCTGCCCGGCGATCACATAAGGGTCGTCGAAAGGAGGTACGTAGTAGGCGCCCCGCTCGGACGCATAGCCTCGGGCGGCGGCGATGGCATCGTCCACATTTCCCGGTTCGAAGCGGACGTCGGCCCCGTAAGCCCGGGTGGCCTCCACCTTGGGCAGGGAGGCGCCCTGGGGCATGAAGACAGTGGACCGCAGCCGGCACAACGAGGCCGCCAGAGCGACGCCCTGGGCATGGTTGCCGGCCGAGGCGGCGACGATTTCTTCCGCCCTACCTTCAGCGGCCAGGACGGAAATACGGTTGTAAGCACCTCGGATTTTGAACGACCCCGTGCGCTGAAAATGCTCGGGCTTTACAAAAACAGGCCGGTGCGCCAGTTTCGAAAGGGCGCTCGAGTACAGAGCTGGTGTCGGCCGTATGACCCCCTTCAGGCGTCGCGCCGCGTCCTCGATCGAGCCCAAGCGGACGAGGGAGCTCATGGTGGCCACGAGCCCAGCTTGGTCGGGTGGGCGGGCCCGGTCAAGAACGCCCGGTCGTTGAGTACTCTGCACGTGAGATGTCGACGACCGAGGAAGCCGTGACCTGTGACGACGGGCTCAAGCGGTGCCCCTGGGCGGTGGCGCCGCCCGAGAACCGGCGCTACCACGACGACGAATGGGGGCGCCCCACCGGCGATGACAGGCGGATCTTCGAGAAGCTGTGCCTCGAAGGGTTCCAAAGCGGCTTGTCCTGGCTCACGATCCTGCGCAAGCGAGAAGGTTTCCGCATGGCGTTCGCATCGTTCGACCCTGTCGCCGTCGCCGGGTTCGGCGAGCAAGACGTGGAACGGTTGCTGTCCGATATTTCCATTGTGCGCCATCGAGGCAAAATAGAGGCGACGATCGCAAATGCGCGCGCCCTGGTCGCTTTGTGGGCCGCGGGGGAGTCATTGGCCGCCCTGCTCTGGTCCTACGAAGCACCGGCGTCTTCACCGGCCGCGACGGCGGATGTGCCCGCGTCCACGGGCCAGTCGCAGGGCCTGTCGGCCTCTCTTCGCCGCCACGGCTTCCTCTTCGTCGGCCCGACGACCGTCTATGCGGCGATGCAGTCACTCGGCGTCGTCAACGACCACCTGTCCGCTTGTCATTTCCGGTCCATCGCCGAGGCGGAGCGCTCCCGTTTCGTACGGCCGGTTTGACCCTGGGCCGGGTTTGACCATGGGGGCCGATAACTGGTCGGCGCCCGGCCCGTTCGACATCATCGGGGATGTCCACGGGTGCTACGAGGAACTGGCGGAGCTGCTGGGCGGCCTGGGCTATGTCGCCGCCGCTGGCGGCGGGCCTCGCCACCCGGGCGGGCGGCGGGCCGTTTTCGTGGGGGACCTGGTCAACCGAGGCCCGGCAACGCCAGACGTGCTGCGCCTGGCCATGAGCATGGTGGCGTCGGGAAATGCCGCCTGCGTGCAGGGCAACCATGATCTCACGCTGCTCGAGGCCCTGAGGGCCCGAGGCGCTCTCGCGCCCGGGGCCACGTCCCGGCCCTTGCCGGCCCCGGGCACCGTCGAGGAGGCGCTGTCCCACGGCTTGGCCGAGTCCCTGGAACAGCTGGAGGGTGAGCCCGCCGGGTTCCTGGCCCGGGTGGCCGGCTTCCTCGAGGGGCTGGCCAGCCACCTGGTGTTGGACGGGGGGGACCTGGTCGTGGCCCACGACGGTGCCCCGCCCGAGCTGGGAGGGCCTGTACCGGCGGGCACGGTGGTCGTCTACGGGCACACCCCGGTGGCTAGCGCGGCGTGGGCGGGCGGGACCATTTGCATAGACACCGGCTGCGTGTACGGGGGGAGGTTGACGGCCTTGCGGTACCCGGAGCGAGAACTGGTCAGCGTGGCCGCCCGCAAAATTTATTGGGTGCCAGCTCACCTTCGCGGCCCCCGCCTGTGATATAACCGGCGGAACCGAGATTGCTAGTCGAAGGAGGCAGGGCCTATGACTGAGGTGATTTCGAGCGCCAGACCGGCGGGCGCGCCAGGGCCGGGTGGCGAGGGGGCGGCAATGGGCGGCCTGGCCGGGGCGGCGCCGCCTCTTCAGATCGTCCCGCTGGCCGGCATACCCCTGGTGGGGGCGGCGCTGGTCGGGCTGGTGGTCGCTCTAGCCGTCAACGACCTTTGGCCGCTGGAGTTCTTCCATGTGGTCGGTGGAGGCCTGTGGACCGGCATCGACCTGTTCCTCGGCTTTATCATCGGGCCCGTGCTGGGCCGGATGAGCATCCCGGCCCGGGTCGAGTTCTCCAAGCGTTTCATGCCGAAAATGGTCTTGCTCATGCCGACCCTGGTGATAATCACCCTCACCGGCGGCTGGCAACTGGCGAGGCACGTCGGCAACCTGGCGTCTTCCAGCCCGAACCACGCATGGATAATCGCCAGCTTTGTCGTGGTGGGCGTCATGGCCATAGTGGCGTTGGGCATCCTGGAGCCGGCCAATCTGGCCGTGCTGTTCGAGCTCAGAAAGCCCGTACCCAATGGCGCCCTCATCGGCAAATTGATGAAGCGCTTTATTTATACAGCCGGCATCACCGGTGCCATGCAGGTGGCCACATTGTTGATAATGACGCATTTGGCGTCGTCGTGAGCGCCCCGTCAGTACACGGAGCGGGCCCGATGGAGGCGCCCCCGGCCCGCGCCCTGCCGCCCGTGGCCCACATAGCGGTATTGTCCATGGCCCTGGTAATAGCGGGTGGGATCTACATGGGCTCCCACTTGCCGGCCAAGGCGTCCCTCGGCGTCCCCATCGGGTTGCTCGTGGCCTCGGGCGTGCTCGTCCTGGTCAACGTGGCCCAGTTGGCCCGCCTGCGGGAGTTTTCCTGGTCCACCTTCCGCCTGGTCGGTAAGTGGGCGCTGGTGGCCTACCTCGTCATCACGGGCCTGCTCGAGTACGTCTTCGTGCTCGACGGCACCCGGGGTTCCGCACTCGTCGTTTTGACGGTCAGTCTCGCCATCTTCGCCGTCGACGTACCGGTGCTGCTCGCTTTTTCCGTAGCCCGCTACCAGCCGGTAGAGCAGAGGCGCTAGGTCGTCTTGGCGCCGTGGGGGCCGGGGCTCCCGCGGCCGGAGGGTGCCCCGGGGGCTTGGCCCTCGACCAGGAGCCCGTCGCGCAGGACAAGGCTGTTGGTGCGCACCGCCGGCACCCGTTTGCCCCGCAGGACCACCCCGGAAAGGTTGAGCGGGTCGGCCGCCGACAGGCGCACGACCTCGTCCTTGCGTTCGCTGCGCCGCACATGTCGGAGCAAGTCCAGCGCCTCGGGCAGGGCGTACTGTTCGCCGGCGAAGCCGTTTACGAACCGGCCGCCTCTGACCAGGCCCCTGGCCTCGAACCGGCGCAGGCTCCAGAGGATCTCCCTCCAGGGGACCGCTAGGTCCTCCTGAGAGACCAGGTCCCAGAAGACCACGCCCCAGCGGGCCAGCAACTGACCGGCCATTTGTTCGGCCAAGTCGTCCACGGCCATCGTCAGCTGGCCGGTGTGGGCGGCCGCGGCCAGCAAAGCCCACCTGCCCTCGCCGGGCTGGCGGATAGAGCGGGGCGTGCCGGGACCGGACCGTAGCCCCAGCCGGCGGCGTTCGGGAAGGTGCCGACGGGACCAGGCCTCCCGGTGGGAGAACAGGGCTCTCACGGCGGCGAACCCGTCCGCCGTCACGATGCCCCGCGCCACCAGGTCCCACAGCCCCTCCTGCACCTCGACCGGGAGCCTGCCGGTGGCCCCGGGCAGGTCCGAGGAGAACATGGCGCCGTTGGCCCGCAAGGCGTCGAGCACGTCTCGGGCCGCCCCGTGCACCGGTTCTTCGGGCGACGCTTCGCCGCGCGCCGCCAGGGTGAGCCAGGGCAGCTCGGAGCGCAGGGTAAAGGTGACTGGCGTGGCGCGCGAAGGGGTGGAGGCACCCCGCCGGGGTTGGCCGTCCACCTCGGGCGCCCGCAACGAGAGCCGGCCCCAGCTCACCTCGCCGGACAGGCACAGGTCCTCCAGCCAGCGGCGCTGGTAGTTGTCGACCCGGGCCGGGAAGACGGCCTCCTCCCAGGCCCCGGCGGCGACCTCGAAGCCTTGGAGCTGCTCGATGACGGCCAGCAGGCCGGCCCGGCCCTGCAGGCGCGTGCCCGGGGCCACATGCTGCCAGCGCAGGAGGAACCGCATGAAGTCCTGCGGGCTGAGGGGCTCGACCTCCCGCCGCTGCCGGCCCTGGGTGTAGCCGTGGATGCGGGCCAGCAGGTGGCGGGCGCACCATTGCTCGGCCTCGCCCAGCTGCGGGTCGAAGCGGCCCCTCATGGCAAAGCCCTCCCCCTCGAGGCGGGCCAGGCCGACCTGCGCCCGGCTGAGCGGTAGGGCGCAACGGGCAGCCAGACTGCTTACGGTTATCGGGCCCGTGAGCTGCAGGTGGCCGCGAACGGCCAGGGCGGCGGCGACATCTGCGTCAGGCGGGGCGTCGTCCTGGCCCCGGTTGTCCACCCGACGCGACGGCTCCAGGCGGTAGTCGGGCTGGAAGCGCGCACCTGGGAAGAGCGCCTCGGCCCACGGCCGCCGCTCGGTCGCACACCACAGCGAGGCCCGGTCGCCGTCCCCGTCCCCCTCGTCCGGCGTCGCCGCCAAGAGCACCTCCATGGCCCGCCCGGTGCCCACCAATTGGTCGAACCACTCCAGCCAGTCCGCCTGAGGGCGATGGACCAGGGTCGACAGCAACAGGTCGTGAAGCTCGTCCGGGCCACGCAGGCTCGGCGCCACCTCGGCCCGCACTTTTTCCAATGCGGCGGGGTCAAGGCGCGACAGATCCCTCGCCTCAACGGGCAGGCCCCGGCGCAGTTGCACCTGGCGGGAGCGCCTCTCCTCCAGCGGGGCGTCGTCGAGGTACGTGTACGGTTGCCCGTTGACTATTTCGTGCGAGAGCACGGAGGGCTCCACCGAGTCCACGAAATGGGACCTGACGGCGCCCGAGTGCAGGCGGGCGACGAGGTCCTTCAGCCCGTCTACGTCCATGGCCTCGTGGAGGCAATCGTCGAGCACTTGGCGAACTATCACGTGGTCCGGCAACTCTATGGGGCCGGGGGGCGTGTTCTCCTGGCAGGCGGCCAGAGCTGGGAATATCGCCGCCATGAGGTCGTCCGCCTCCATGCGCTGGATGGGCAAGGGATTTTTCTTGCCTCCCCGGAAGCGCAGGATGGCCAGTGAGCGGCTCAGGTCCCAACGCCAGCGCGAGGCGAACATCGGCGACGCCAGCACCGCTTGTTCGAGCGTGGCCTCGACGGTGTTGGGGTGCAGGAGCCGCACTGCCGACGAGAGCGGGAAACTGTGCTGCGGGCCCAGCGACAATATGACGGCGTTGTCACTGGCCGCAGCCTGAAGCTCGAAATCGAACGTAACGCAGAACCGTTTGCGCAGGGCGAGCCCGAAGGCCCGGTTCACCCGGCCCCCGAAGGGCGAGTGGACGACCAGTTGCATGCCGCCGCCGTCGTCGAAGAAACGCTCGAACACCACGTCTTGTACGGTCGGCAAGACTCCCAATTGCTCGAGCCCCGTTGACAGGTAGGCGACTATTTGGTCCGCCGCCCGCCCGGGGTCGTCCCCGAGGCCGCAGGTCTCGCGGACGTAAGAGACGGCGGCGCCGGCGCCCTCCTGCTTCAGGTGCGACTCGACGCCGGCTCTTAGAGCGGAAACCTCCTCCGAGAGCTCGGCCGTGCGGGCCGGGGCCTCGCCCACCCAGAACGGGATGGTGGGCCGGGCGCCCTGCGCGTCGGTGACCCTCACCTCGCCCGGGGTGACACGGCGGATGCGCCAGGAATGGGTGCCGAGGAGAAAGACGTCCCCGGCCATCGACTCGATGGCGAAGTCCTCGTTGACGGTGCCGACCACGCTCTCCTCGGGCTCGACCACGACCCGGTAATCGCCGACTTCGGGAATGGCCCCCCCGCTGGTCAGTGCGGCCAGGCGAGCACCACGGCGCGCCCTCAGGACCGAGTTGACCTGGTCGCGGTGGAGGTAGGCCATGCGCGGCCCCCTGCCGGTGGGGATGCCCTCGGCTGCCAGTTCGACCACGGCGTCGAAGTCCTCCCGGGACAGGTGCTCGTACGGGGCGGCCCGGCGTACCAGCTCGTAGAGCTCGTCCTCTTTCCACTCCTCCGCCGCCGCCACCTCGGCGATGACCTGCTGGGCCAGTATGTCGAGAGGGGCGAGGGGGGGCAGGACGGCGTCGAGACGGCCTTTGCGCACGGACGCCAACAAAGCGGCGCATTCGACCAGTTCGTCCCGTGTTGTCGGGAAGATAATGCCCTCGGGCACGCCGTGGCGGGAGTGGTTCGAGCGCCCCACGCGTTGCAGGAAAGTCGAGATGGCTCGCGGGGAACCCACTTGGCAGGCCAGCTCGACCGGCCCGATGTCGATGCCGAGCTCAAGGGACGCCGTCGCGACCAAGGCACGCAGGTCGCCCGCCCGCAGGCGGGACTCGGTCCTCTTGCGCCTGTCGGCCGAAAGGCTGCCGTGGTGGGCCGCGACCTGGTCCGGGCCCAGGATCTCGCCCAGGAGGTGGGCCAGGCGTTCGGAAAGCCGGCGGGTGTTCACGAACACCAGGGTTGTGCGGTGGCCCTTCACGTGGGCGGCGATGCGTTGGACTATCTCGCCGAGTTGCTCTTGGGATAGGACGGCAGCCAGCTCTTCGTCCGGCAGCTCCATGCTCACCCGTAGGTCGCGGCGGTGGCCGCAGTCGACTATTTCGACGTGGCGACCTGCGGGCGAGACGAAAGGCCCGGGGACCGTGGGAGGGCTGGACGGGAGAGCGGGGACAGCAGGGGCGGGGACGGCAGGGGCGGGGACGGCAAGGGCGGGGACGACCGGAGCGGAGGGGGCCACGACGCGAGTGGTGGCACCGGCTCCACTGAGGATGCGGGCCGTAACCTCTATGGGCCTCTGGGTAGCGGACAGCCCGACCCGCTGGGGCCGGCGTCCCTGCTGGACGTGCTCTAGGCGTTCAAGGCTGAGGGTGAGGTGCGAGCCGCGTTTGTCACGGGCGAGGGCGTGGATCTCGTCCACGATGACGGTACGGACCGCGGTCAGGGTCGCCCGGCTGCGTTCGGCCGTCAGGTAGAGGTAGAGGCTCTCCGGCGTAGTTACGAGGATGGTCGGTGGGTCCTTGACCATGGCCGAGCGGGCGCCCGAAGGAGTATCGCCGGTACGGACTGCCACCGTGACCGGCGCGGGCGTGAGGTTTAGCCTTTTGGCCATCTCGGCTATCTCCGCCAGGGGGCGCTCCAGGTTCTGGTGCACGTCGACGGCCAGCGCTTTGAGGGGGGAAACGTACACCACCCTGGTGCGCCCTCCTAGCTGGACGCCCGACTCGTGCGCCCGGTAGGCGTCGTCGATGGCCATGAGGAAACCGGCCAGTGTTTTGCCCGAGCCGGTCGGCGCGGCGATGAGCACGTCGGAGCCTCCCTGGACCAGCGGCCACCCCCGGGCCTGGGGCTCGGTCGGGCCTTCGGGGAACCGGTCGTTGAACCAAGCGGCCACGGCCGGGTGCAGGTCGAGGTCGGCCGGCAATGTAGGCATCTCCCCATTGAACACGCGGGGAGTGACCATTACGGCGCTCGACTACGCTGGCCTGGAGTGAGCCGGCTGGGTGGTCGCGGTCAGGCGTGGCCCGGGGAACCGGGACGCGACCTGGTCGAGGAAGGTCGGGACTCCGTAGGGCAGGGTGCTGGCTAACGGCCAGTCGGGGCGACCCGCAGGAAAGTGCCACAGAAATCAAACCGCCGATGGGCAACGGTCCCCGTTGCCACAGGTAAGGGTGAAACGGTGCGGTAAGAGCGCACCAGCGTCCGGGGCGACCCGGCGGCTTGGTAAACCCCACTCGGAGCAAGGTCAAACGTGGGACGGCCGGCCCGGCCGATGTCCCCAGGTAGACCGCTTAGATGGATGACCGCCCATCCGGGCCGGAGACGGCACGGGGGACAGAATCCCGCCTACAGGCCGGCTCACTCCCTTTACCCCTGCTGAGCAGGTCTTTCGCGCCGCTTAGGCCTCGGATGTCCGCGGTATGTCCGCGACGTGCGGTCTCAGCACATCGTCTACGGCGCGCCGGGTGCGGTCTTCGCTGTCCGGCCAGAGGTGGCTGTAGGTGTCCAGGGTCTCGCTGGCGCTGGCATGACCGAGCCGGGCCTACTTCTTCGCCTTCTCACGCATCTGGCGGCGCCGCTCTTGGCGTGAGAGGCGCTCTTGTTGCTGCTCGGCTCGCTGGGTGACAGTATCGCCCGACGGGGGTTTGCCGGAGTTGCCCGAGAGCAACGCGATCTGAAAGATCCCCGGCAATTGGCCGTTCGGTCACCTTCTTGCCCGTCCTCCGGTCGCTTGACCTCCGGCTGCCCAGGTCTGGGCGTGCCCAGAAAGACGCCTAGATCGTTT
>Ga0182014_10001201_pt1 | contig 34948 bp, 38 predicted proteins | sample 612S2DmetaG_FD_120489 | JGI IMG/M metagenome (GOLD analysis project Ga0182014, IMG submission 120489) | Permafrost microbial communities from Stordalen Mire, Sweden - 612S2D metaG | ecosystem: Environmental > Terrestrial > Soil > Wetlands > Permafrost | place: Sweden: Stordalen | collected... | reverse complement strand
CGCGCCACCGGGCAGCGCAACAGGTATAATCCCTGCGCGGCACCGTGCCCCCATCGTCTAGCGGCCTAGGACACCGGCCTTTCAAGCCGGCAGCACGGATTCGAATTCCGTTGGGGGCACCACTTCCCACCTTCCCTGTGGCGCCGTCTCAAGCGGAAAAGTCCTGCACCGCCGGATGCCACACGGTATTGACTCAGTGCGAGAGCGAGCACACAACGCCAAGACAGCCAGCGTCGTGCCAACGCAAGCGGCGCGCCTCGATGTGCGCCTCGGCGCGCCTCGGTGGAGATGGGACTCCTCCGGGGGAAGAGCGGCGCTGCCGCCCTTCCCCCGCGAGAGTGTGCTTGAGACCGTCGAACTCGGGAATCAAGATGACAGTGCGTACTGCCGACAACTGTCGACAGTAGTTGACATCGACTGATACACGCTGTGCTACACTCAGCCCCGCGAAGGGGAGAGACAAAGGGGCGCCGCCATGAGCATGGTCATGCAAGTTCGTCTGCCTGATGACGAGGCTGAGTTCGTCCGTCAACGAGCGCAGAACGGGAAGACCAAAAGCGACGTTCTGCGTGAGGCCGTCGCGTGCCTCAGGGCCCAGGAGACGAACGCACTGATGCTCGAGGGATACCGCGAGATGGCGGCCTTTGATCTCGAGCTCGCGGAGGCCGATATCGGGGCCGGCGCTGACTCTCTGCCCGAGTGGTAGGCCATCCGCGGCGCGGCGAGGTCTACTGGGTCGACTTCGGCAATCCCCAGGGCAGCGAGCAGGGGTACCGTAGGCCAGCGCTCGTTATTCAGAATGACCTCGGCAACCAGGCCTCATCGGTGACCATCGTCGCCGCGCTTACTTCTCAGTTGCCCAAGAAAGCCTATCCGTTCCACGTTCGGGTCGAGCCGCCTCTCCTTCCAAAGGAGGGCGTGGTCCTGTGCGAGCAGCTGAGAACCGTAGCCCTTACCCGCCTCGAGGGCCCTCCGATGGCCATGCTGCCGCAGTCGCTCATGGACGAGGTCGACGAGGCCCTCGCACACTCTCTGGGCCTACGCTAACAGAGCAGGGCCAGCAAGTACGCGAGCACGACTGCCGAGAGCACCGCGACCCCGCCGAAAAGCAGGCACGAGGATACGGAGCAGCACTACATGTTCTTGTAGGTGCTGTAGGCCTCCATGAAGGTCGGGAATCCGCACGTGGGAATGACGAGCAGGAGCGAGTGCATTATCTCGGCCTCGGGAATCCCGGACTCGCGGGCGGCCACGACATGCGTTTCCAGCGCTCGCTGATGATGACTGGCAGCGGATATCGCTACCTTCAGCAATGTCCGCACGCGTGCATCGAGCGGGCCGCCGTGCTGGTGCAGCGCCCGGCCGCTGGCCTCGATTCCCTCGTAGAGCTCAGGAAACTCCGACTTGAAGACCGTCAGGATCTCATGCACGTCTTCCATGACCCGCCTCCTTTGCCCCGGTCTGTCGGCGACCGGAGCAGTCGCCCCGCGGCGTCGCCGGCCCGCGCCAGTGGCGAGGTTGCGTTCATTGTGCGCCGGCCGTCACGCCCAGCCTCATCATGCCGGAGTCAACGGTGGAGGGCAACGCTGTCGGCTTCACAAGTCGCCCGCGGGCTTCTCCTACGGGCTCACGGTCTCTCATGACCACCTCGCCACGCAAGATCGAGACGACGGGGGCGCCGTGAACAGCCGTTCCTTCCCAGGGGGTGTGTCGCTGCTTGCTGTGAAGAGCTTCTCCGCGAATTGTCCACTGCATTGACGGATCGACCAGAGTCATGTCGGCGTCTGATCCAGGCTCAAGAGCGCCCTTTCCGGGATAGAGCCCGTACAGCCGGGCCGTACCTTCGCTCAGTATCCAGCTCAGCCGTTCCGCCGTTATCTGACCCGAGCACATGCGATCGAGCATCAACGGCACCATCGTCTCTACCGCGACCATTCCCGCGGGGGCGTGGCTGAAGGGCAGCGACTTGTCTGCGAGCGTATGCGGGGCATGGTCAGACCCCATCGAGGTGATCGTCCCATCGCGGACGCCCTGCCAGAGAGCCTCCTGGTCGCGACGTGTGCGCACAGGGGGGAACGCTTTCATCGCCGAGTCTCGACCTTTGCAGTCCTCGGCGACGAAGGTGAGATAGTGGGGACACGTTTCGGCACTGACCGAGATGCCGTCACCGATTGCCGCGCTGACGAGATGCACCGCCCGTTCCGAGCTGATGTGCGCCACATGAAAGCGGCAGCCCGTCGCTCGTGCCAACTCGATGCCCACGGCGACAGAGCAGGCCTCGGCAACGTCGGGGCGCGCCACTACCAGCTCCGAGTAGGCAGTCGGCGCGTGCCCCAGCTGACGCTGGGCCACGTCGAGGATCTCGCGGTCCTCACAGTGGGCGGCCAGAAGTCCGCGCGCGCCGGCGATCGCCTGAAAGACCTGGATCACCTCGCCGTTCGTCGCGGGCGCGATCATGTCCGCGGCAGCGTAGTCGTCGGTGTTGTAGACCAGCCGCAGCGTCTGGCGGTCGAGCGCATACCCCCAGAACAGCTTCATGGCCACCGCTCCTTCGGCGAAGAGCCCGGCGATCTCGCCGACATTGGACAGCCCGAGCGATAGCGCCCAAAGGCCAAAATCGACGAAGGCTACTTCGCCATGCTCACTCGCCCTCTGGCGGAACGACGGCACATCGGTCACTGGCGGAACGGCGTTGGGCATGACCAGGACGGTCGTGACGCCACCGGCGGCGGCGGCGCGCGTCGCGTGGGCGAAGTCTTCTTTTTGTGTGTCCCCGGGGTCGCGCGTGTGAACGTGAGGGTCGATGAAACCGGGAAACACGAGACGCCCCGAAGCATCGAGCTCTTCGTCTGCCCGCACGGGTTCGCCGGCGCCCAGAAGGGCGGCGATGCGCCCGTCCTCGCACAAGACGTCTGCTCTGCGCTGCCCGCCGGGCGATACGAGCGTGCCGCCCCGAACAAGAAGCCTCATGGGTCCGTCCTCCTGCCTGTCACACTCACTGCACGAACTGCGGCTCGGCGTGGCCTCGTGGTTCACCCCGAACCGCGCCAACGACGGCGGCCCCACCAAGGACGGCTGCCCTACGCACGCGGCTCACTCGCGCAGAACTCCGCCAGCTGCTGGACCCCGTATTCGACCTGCTCGACCGAAGATGCGAGGCTCAGTCGCACTCTCCCGTGGCCCTGGCTGCCAAAGGCGTCGCCCGGCGCCACCGCCACCTTTCTCTCCTGCAGGAACCGGTCGGCGAAGCTCCACGAATCATGGCAGCCGACGTCGACCCAGAGAAAGAAGGTACCGGCGGAACGGGCATGGCCGATGCCTTGCGAGTCCAGCGCGGCCTCGGCGATCTCGAGGTTGCGATGGTAGGCGCCGCAAGCGGCATGCACGCAGGCCTGGTCCCCCGAAAGGGCCGCTTCCGCGGCCTTCTGGGCGATACTCGAGCAGCACGACACGTAGGCTTCCTGGAGCTTGGCGATCTGGACCGTCATGTCCGGCGCGGCCAGAGACCAGCCGATGCGCCAGCCAGTCATCGAGTAGGTCTTGGACAGACTGTTGGCGACGATGACGCGCTCGTCGTGCCCGAGTCCCCAGGCGGAGGTGTGGGGCAGCTCGCGCCCGAACACGATCTTGCCGTAGACCTCATCTGAAATCACATAGAGGTCATGAGCCTGGGCGAAGTTCAGCACCATCTCCATGACCTTCTGCGGAAAGACGGCGCCCGTCGGGTTGGCCGGCGTGTTTATCAGTATGGCCTTCGCCCGAGGCGTCAGGGCGCCTTCGAGGTCGTGGCTCGTGGGAACGAAGCCGTTGTCTGAGTGGAGCGCATACGGGCGAGGCTCCGCGCCGGCGCATCTCACCATGGCGATGTAGTTCGGCCACCCGGGATTCGGGATCAGGACGTCGTCACCAGCGTCGACCACAGCACGCACGGCACTCGAAAGCGCGCCCACGGCGCCGACGGTAACGACGATGTTGTCCGCCGACACACTCGTCGGCACATCCTGGGAGACGCTCCGGGCGATCGCTTCTCTTGTCGAGATAAGGCCCGCACTGGCCGTGTACTTCGTGAACCCAGCGCGAGCCGCCGCGAAGGCGGCGTCGACGATGTGTCCTGGAGTGTCGAACTGCGGCTCGCCGACGTCGAGTCGAGCGACGCCGGGAATAGCCATGGCCTTCGCCATCATCTGTCGGATCCCCGAGGCGGGGAGACTGGTGACCAGGCTTGATGGAGTGGGCATGTCAGCTCCCCCCTCCCTGTCGGGACGACGGCTGGCCGGCTACGGCAGGTCCGGCGGCCTCCATGTACTGCGGTACGCGACCGACGAATTTCTGGAAGTTCTCGACGAAATGGCGCGCCAGCTTGGCCGCACTTCTGTCGTAGGCCGCGCCGTCTGCCCAGGTCGAGCGGGCATCGAGCAGTTTGACGGGAACTCCGGGGCAATGTGTGGGGACCAGCACGCCAAATACCGGGTGCGGCGTCATCTCCACGTCGTCGAGGTCGCCGCTGAAGGCGGCCTTGAGCAAGCTGCGTGTCAGCGAGATGCGCATGCGCTTGCCCACGCCGTAGGGACCTCCGCTCCAGCCGGTGTTCACCAGCCAGCACTGCGTCGGATTCACGCGCAGGCGCTCCTCCAGCATGGTCGCGTACACGACCGGGTCGCGCGGCATGAACGGCCCGCCAAAACACGGTGAGAACGTGGGCTCAGGGTCGTCCACGCCGTTCTCCGTGCCTGCCAGCCGGGCGGTGAAGCCGGAGAGAAAGTGGTAGCCGGCCATCGCCGGCGTCAGCTTGGCGATAGGCGGCAGCACGCCGTAGGCGTCGCAGGTGAGAAAGAACACGTTGCGCGGCGTGCCGGCCACGCCGCTGGCGACCGCGCCGGGGATATGGTCGACGGGGTACGTGGCGCGCGTGTTCTCGGTGATGGAGTCGTCATCCCAGTGGATGGCGCGCGTCAGCGGGTCGACGACCACGTTCTCAAGGACGGAACCAAAGCGGATGGCCTGGAAGATCTGCGGCTCGGCGCGCGGGGACAGCCGGATCACCTTGGCATAACAGCCGCCCTCGAAGTTAAAGACGCCGTGGCCGCTCCAGCCGGTCTCGTCGTCGCCGATGAGGCGGCGGGACGAGTCGGCCGACAGGGTCGTCTTGCCCGTCCCGGACAGGCCGAAGTACAGGGCGACGTCGCCCTCGCGCCCGGCGGTCGCCGAGCAGTGCATCGGCAGTACGTCGCGCTCGGGCATGAGGTAGTTCATGACCGTGAAGAGCGCCTTCTTGATCTCGCCGGCGTACATGGTGCCCATGATGAGCACGAGCTTGCGGGCGAACGAGATGCCGACGAAGACACCGCCCTCGTCGTCGGCGGGCAAAGCGCCGCAGTCGACGACCGTGAAGCCGGGGGCGAAACCCTCGAGCTCGATCGGTTGCGGCTCCAGGAACAGGGTGTGCGCGAAGAGCGCATGCCAGGTGGCGTCGGCGACCACGCGGACCGGCAGGCGGTAGACCGGCTCCGCGCCGACGAAGCCGTCGAAGATGTAGACCTCGCGCCGGCGCAGATACTCACTCGCGCGCTCGAGCTGCCGCTCGAACACGTCTGTGCCGCAGGGCTTGTTGGGCCCGCTCCACGCGACGCCGGCCGCGCCCTGGTCGTCGACGATGTAGCGGTCGGCGGGCGAGCGGCCGGTGCGCGCGCCGGTCGTGACCACGAGCGCCCCGTTGGCCGCGAGGATGCCTTCCTTGCGAGCCAGCGAGCGGGCCGTGAGCTCGGGCGCCGGCAGGTTGCGGTGGATGACACCGACCTCGACACCCGCAGCCTCGAGCTGCGCACGAACTGTCGGATTATCCAACCTGCTCTCCTATCTCGTGGTTGCTACGACGATCGAGCGCAGTCATCAGGCCCTGCCGAGCACCAGCGCCAGCAGCGCCATGCGCACGTACATGCCGTATTCCATCTGACGGAAATAGGCAGCGCGGGGATCGTCGTCGCACTCGACGCTGATCTCGTTCACGCGGGGCAGCGGATGCATCACGATCATCGCCTGCTTGGCGCGGGTCAGCGTTTCCGGCGTCACGACAAAGGCGTCCTTCACCTCTTCGTAGGCGGCGGCGCTCTCGAAGCGTTCCTTCTGGATACGCGTCACGTAGAGCACATCGGTTTCGGCGAGCACCTCGTCGAGACTCTCGTGGACCGTCTGGGCGATCCCCGTCGCGGCGACCTCGTCGACGACTTCCTGGGGCATGCGCAGGGTCGGTGGGGATACATAGTGCAGAGTGATGCCCTCGAACCGGGTCAGCAGCCGCGCCAGGGAATGAACGGTCCGGCCGTTCTTGAGATCCCCGAGCAGCGTCACGTTCAGGTTGTCGAGCCGCCCGAGCTCCTCGCGGATCGTGAAGGTGTCCAGGAGAGCCTGGGTCGGGTGCTCGCCGACTCCGTCGCCGGCGTTGATCACGGGCGTGATGGCGTGTTCGGCGGCCAGTGCCGCCGAACCGACCTCGGGATTACGAATGACGACCACGTCCGCATAGCAGCCGAGAGACCGCACGGTATCGCCGATGGTCTCGCCCTTTGCCACAGACGATGACTTGACTTCGTTGATGGGGATCACAGCTCCGCCGAGCCTCTGCATAGCGGCCATGAACGAGCACGATGTGCGGGTGGAAGGCTCGTAGAACAGGTTCGCCAGGATCTTGCCCTTGAGCAGGTCGATGGCGCCTACCTGCTCGACCATGACGCTCATCTCGTGCGCCACGCCGAACACATAGTCCAGGTCTGAGCGACTGAACTGCTTCACCGTCAAGATGTCGCGGCCGCGCCATGGCGCGCCCTTCTGGTCGCCGAATGGCAGATGAGGACTCTGACCTTCGCTGTGCATACAAACGCCTCCCTGACTTTTGACGCTCCGCTACCGTTGACCGCGTACCGAGCGCTTGCCTTCCGCTGCAGTACCGAAGGGCACGATGACTGTGCCCGTCTTCACCGCCGGTGCATCGGCGCTACCGTCAAGAGAGCCGATGATCGCTTGCGACCCACCGATCATATGATACTCGCTATATGTATAGCAACGCTCTTGGAATGCCACGGCGGACTGGTATCATTCGCCTTGTGAGCCCGACGAGCAAAGCCGAAAGTCCACTGGGAACGCGTGTTCAGCGTGGTGAGAGGATGCGCGCCAAATTGCTCGAGGCGACGATCACGGCGATCTCGCGTGATGGCGTCGCCGGCGCCTCGATCGAGCACATCACTCAGCGGGCGGGAGTCTCGCGGGGCCTGGTGCGCCACTATTACGGGACAAAGAGCAATCTGCTGGCCGCGGCCTTCCAACTGCTGGCCGACGACTATCGCACGATGCTGGGGATGGACAGAGCCGACGAGCCCCAGCCGGGCGAGGGAGCAGCAAGCCGGTTGCGGGCCGCCATTCTGCCTGCGTTCGAGCGGCTCGAGGGCGGTCCGTCGCGCCAGTACGCCTGGTTTGGCTTCTGGGCGTTGGCCCGCAGCGAAAGCGAGCTCGCACAGATCAACCATGTCCTCTACGAAGAGATCGGCCGCTACCTTGGTGGGCTGATCGCCGATGTCGCTGCCGAACGCGGCCGTGTCGTCGATTCGGCGGCGGCCGGACGAGGCCTCGCCGCGATGATAGAAGGCGCCTGGGTCCACTGCATCATCGGGGCGGAGGGAGTTTCGGTCGGCGAGGCGAAGCGCCTGTGTCTGGACTATGCCTCACGGCTCCTGGGTCTGGAGAGCCTCGATGAACTGATCGATGGCGTGGAGGCCGTGTAGCCGGGGCGTGATCCTGGCGTCCGTTGGTCCTGACCGCGTCGGGCATCCGGGTGAGCGAAGCGTAGGGGACGGCAACACGTGCAGGCAATCGTCTTTGACAAACTGGCTGGGGCGCTGGGTCTTGACGCCGGTGAACTCGTGTCGATCGTGGGAGCCGGGGGCAAGACAACGGCCGTGCAGCAGCTTGCCGGCGAGCTTTCGGCGGGCGGCAAGCGGGTTGTGGCTACGACCAGCACGGCCATGTTCCTCAGTCAGCTGTCCGCCATCGGCCCCGTCCACATGGCAACAGGGGAAGGAACAAGTGAGCTGGTTGCCCACCTCGAAGATGTTCTGGCGACTGGGCGGGCTGCGGCAGTCGCCGAGTCGCTCGGCGATGCCGGGAAGGTCGCGGGCTTGTCCGCTGCAAGGCTCAGCGAACTGTGGTCCGCGGGCCTGGCCGACTTTCTGATCGTCGAGGCAGACGGCAGCCGGGGCTTGCCCTTCAAAGCTTTCGGGCCCCATGAGCCTCAGGTGCCGGCGGCGGCGACCACCGTTGTCGTGATGGCAGGATTGGACGCTCTGGGAGTCACGATCAGCGAGGGACAGGTCCATCGGGCGCATCTGTTGGCATCATTGCTGGACATTCCTTTGGGCAGCGTGGTGACCGCTCGAGTCCTCGCCGATGGTCTCAGCGCGCAGATAGCGCAACTTCGCGGGACGACGAGGGCGCGGATCGTCGCCATGCTGAACAAGGCCGACGGAGTGAGCGGGCAGGCATCGGGAATGGCCGTTGCCGAGTTGCTCGAGCGGGCCGCCTCGGGGCCTCGGCGGCTGCCGGATGGACCACATGAAGCCGCAGGCGCGGATGGCCGTGCCGATTCGGTGGTCGTGGCCAGTCTGCGCGAGAAGCGATTCACGCGCCTCGCCATGGAGCCATGACGACGTGAGGCGAGAGTCCGCCACGCGAGATGTGGGCGTCTGCGTTTGCGGCGTCGTGCTCGCCGCCGGCCGCGCCTCGCGCATGGGCGGCCACAAGGTGCTGCTGCCCATCGGCGGACGAGCAATGGTGCAGCGAGTCGTCGAAGCCTCGCTGGAGTCGCTGGCCAGTCAAACGATCGTGGTCGTCGGTCACGATGCACCTGCGGTCCTGCAGGCCATCGAGGGCCGGCCGGTCGTCACGGTGGTCAATCCCGACTACGCGGCGGGCATGAGCACCTCGCTTCACCTGGGCATTCTGGCGGCGGACCCGGCCTGCGACGCTGTCGTGGTCCTGCTCGCCGATCAGCCGTTCGTCACCGCCGCTCTGATCGACGCGTTGATCGAGCGATTCGCACTCTGCCGGAGTCCCGTCGTCCGTCCGCTGGCCGGCACACAGCCCGCGAATCCGGTGCTCCTGAGCGCCGAGCTGTTCCCGGAGATCCTCGAAGAGCGTGGCGACGTCGGCGCCCGGCGAGTCGTCGAGCGGCACGCCGACCAGGTCTGCCTGGTCCCGGTCGTCGACCCCCACCTGTGTGCGGACATCGACTCACCCGCTGAATATGAGAGGGAAAAGGACGCGTGAAGGACGCTGCGGACTCGGAGCCTGCGTCGTGAGCGACGCCGCGTCCCACGCGGGACAGCGCCGTCGGCCGCGAGCGATGATCAAGGGCGCGGGCGACCTCGCCACCGGTGTGGCCGTGCGCCTGCGGCGCTCTGGGTTTGCCGTGGTCATGACCGAGGTCGAAAGACCCACCGTCGTGCGACGCACCGTGGCCTTCGCCGAGGCCGTGTACGAGGGGCGCGTGGTCGTCGAAGGAATCGAGGGAGTCAGGGCCGGCGACGAAGGTGAGGTCGAGCGCGCGCTCGCACGGGAGGCGATCCCCGTCGTGGTCGATCCGCTGGCGCTGGGACTGCGTCGCATCGATCCGCTTCTCCTCGTCGATGCGATAGTCGCAAAGCGCAATCTCGGCACGAGCATAAGCGACGCTCCGGCTGTCGTGGCCCTGGGTCCCGGGTTCGTTGCCGGCCGCGATGCGCACGCCGTCATCGAGACCATGCGCGGCCACAGGCTGGGTCGCGTCATCGTCGCAGGGGAGGCCTTGCCCAACACGGGCGTCCCTGGAGAGGTGGGCGGCGCTTCTTCAGAACGCGTCATCCGGGCGCCGGCGGTAGGAGTCTTTTGTGGTGCGCTCGAGATCGGCGATCACGTCAGCGTCGACGAGATCGTGGGGTATGTGGGAGACGTGCCGGTGAGATCCCCCCTGGAAGGCATGCTGCGTGGTCTGCTCCACTCGGGTCTGGACGTGACGACGGGTTTCAAGTTGGGGGATGTGGATCCCCGTGCCGGCGGTGAGGAATGCCATCTGGTCTCCGACAAGGCGATGGCTGTCGCGGGCGGAGTGCTCGAAGCCGCGTGCGGTCTCCTTGGCGGTGTGCGTTTCGCCAGGGACTGACGGGCGAATTTGATAAGGTGCTCGCGGGACCGATTCGGTCCCGCGAGCACCTGCAGACGACCGAAGGGAGACCGGTGAGCGACTTGGGCCAGCGTCTGCTCGACGCCAGCTATCTGGAGGGCGACTTTCTCCTGCATTCTGGGCGTCGCAGCAAGTTCTACCTCGACAAGTACCTCTTCTCGACGAAGCCGGACCTGCTGCGTGCCATCGCTGCCGGGCTCGCCGAGAAGCTCGAGGGGTACGAGCCGTTCGACCTTCTCGCCGGCCCAGAGCTCGGAGCGGTCGCCATTGTCGCCGCCGTGTCGCTTGTGTGTGACAAGCCCTTCGTGATCGTGCGCAAAGGCGCGAAAGGGTATGGCACCGACAAGGTGATGGAGGGCGAGGGCAATGCCGGACAGCGCGTGGTCGTGATCGAAGACGTCGTCACCTCGGGCGGCGCGGCGCTCACCGCCGCTGAGATGTTGCGAGGCGCCGGCCTCGAGGTGAAGGCGCTGCTCTGTGTGGTCGACCGCGAGGAGGGCGGTCGCGCTCACATAGAGGAGAGCGGCCTTACTTTCGACCCCTTGTTCACCGCCACCTCGCTGGGGATCAAGGCGACGTAGAACGTGGTGACCCGACGCGCGATGCCCCGGCAGGGGAGCCCTGTGTCGTGGGCGACGCTGTGACCGAGTCGGTCGGCATCCCCTATTACTATCTCTACCTCTACCCAAAGCGGGGAGACCGCTGGACTCTTCCCGAACCGCCCGATGAGGAGCTCTGACGGTGGCCGCTTCTCCGCGTCCGCGAGCCCGTGAGCTCGGCATCGAGATCGGCCTCGGTCGGCCCGGGCCGCTGAACGCCATCACCGACGTGGCCGGCGTGCGCGTCGGTGCCACGACGCTGATCAAGGGCGACGGGCCCCTTCACGTCGGTCGCGGCCCCGTTCGCACCGGAGTCACCGTGATCGTGCCGCGCCAGGAGGAGATCAGCGAGCACCCACTCTTCGCCGGTTGTCACCGCCTCAACGGCAACGGCGAGCTCACCGGCCTCGAGTGGATACGCGAGAGCGGCTTGCTGAGCTCACCGATCGCGCTCACAAACAGCCACTCCGTGGGCGTCGTGCGCGACGCCCTCGTGAGTCGCGAGATCGCGGCGCGCGGCGCCGGCAAGCTCTTCTGGAGCCTGCCCGTGGTGGGAGAGACCTGGGATGGGTGTCTCAACGACGTAAACGGCCAGCACGTGCGCGCTGAGCACGTCGTCGCAGCTCTCGAGAAGGCGAGTGCGGGCCCGGTGCCGGAGGGCAACGTCGGCGGCGGCACCGGCATGGTCTGCCACGATTTCAAAGGAGGCACGGGGACGGCCTCGCGCGTGGTCGCCTGTGGCGACGAGCGCTTCGTCGTGGGCGTGCTGGTGCAGGCCAACCACGGCCTGCGTCGCGGCTTTGTCGTGAACGGGGCGCCCGTGGGCCAGGTCCTCGACGACGCCGTGGTGCCGATCCCGACCCTGCCCGAAGAGGCCCCCGCGGCCGGCGCCGGCTCGATCATCGGCATCGTCGCGACCGACGCTCCCCTCATCCCGACACAACTGCGGCGCCTGGCGCAGCGCGCCGGTCTCGGCGTCTCCCAGCTCGGCGCCTGGGCCGACAACTACTCGGGCGACCTCTTCCTTGCCTTCAGCACCGCCAACCGCGGCCTGCCGCCGATGAACTACGGCTCCGCCGGCCCAGTCCGTGTGCCTCTCGAGATGCTCTCGCTGTGCTCCATCGACCCGCTCTTCGAGGCAGTCGTCGATGCTGCCTCCGAGGCGATACTCAACGCCATGCTGCAGGCCGAGACGATGACGGGGCGCGACGGCGTGACCGTGCACGCGCTCGACGGCGATGCGCTGGTGGAGGTGCTCGATCGCTACCGGCGCCGCTCGTACCGCAGCTAGGAGCCACTGCCGCTCCGCAGGTCGGCACCCTGGAAGCCGGCCGCACGTCGCCTCCGCGAGCTTCAGGTCGCGGGGACCCGCCTGAGATTCGCCTGAGTCGTCGCGTCGGCGCTTTGGGGTAGCGAGCCGTTCCCAGTGGCCGCCTTTGCGCGGTCCTGCCTGACCGTGATTTTGGCGCTGCCGGCGTGGGCCTGGCTGTTACCCGCCAGATCGGTGGCCGTGACTGCGTAGTGGTACACGCCCGCAGCCCGCGGCGTCCAGGTGACCGCATACCAGGTCGCGACCTTCCGCGGGCCAAGGCGGAAGGTCCTGACGATCGCCCTGCGACTGTTGTAGACGGTCAGGGTGACGGCCTGCGCCTCACGACTCAGGTTATCGCGCACGAGACCTTCGAGCCTGATCGGCCGGCCCTCGCGGCCGTGGGCCGGCTTGGCGAAGGTGGTCGGCGGCGACGTGTCGAGCACGATCGCCGCCGACGCCGACGGCGAGGTGACGCCCTGTGAATCTCGGAGCCGAACGTACAGAGTCTTCAGGCCATTCCCCGCCGGCAACGTCACAGTCAGTGAGGCCGACCAGGTCGACCAGGCCGACCACGACCGGCCGTCCCGCGAGCAGGACAGCTGCGTGATCGCTCCAAGGCGATCCAGAGCCGACACTTCGACCGGGACTGAACGGGACCGCGTGAAGGCGGCGCCCCTGGCCAGACTCAGCGCGATCTTCCACTGCAGAGCGCTCTCGACGGCCGCCGCGATGGCGGCATGCCCGGCGTTGTTCGGGTGCCAGCCGTCCGAGGCTCCGTTGAACGTCAGCACGCCGGCAGGCAGGTAGTTCGCCGGGTCGCTGCCGATGGGCGCCAGATCGACGACGATGCCGCCGTCGCGCGCCGCAACCGCGCGAATGACGGCGTCGTAGGTCAGTGCGGCGTTCTCTCTCCAGGTCGTCAGGTAGACGAGGATGCAGTTCGGGCGGTTGACGCGCACCGCCGCGGAAATGGCGCACAGGTTGGCCTTGAAGGTGGCCGGCGGCACGGGCACCATCGTGGGAAAGCCGGAGGCGTCGTTGGTGCCCAGCTCGATAAAGCAGAGGTCGGCGTCGACCGCGCTGATCGCGGCGAGCTGCGGCAGAAAGTCGGCGGTTTTGCCGCCGGTCTGCCCCAGGAACACGCTGCCGGAGCCGACGCCCACCGCCGATCCCAGCCAGGCGTCGACCCGGGCGCGCCACGAATCGGCGGCGGTGACGGCGTACAGGCCCTGGGTCAGCGAGTCGCCGAGGTAAAGGACCTGCCGCACCGCCTGCAGGTCGGGCGGCGCAGCCTGCGGCTCGGCCGCTCGCGCGGGCGACGCGATGGCGAGCGTCACTGCCGCCGCGACGGCTGCGATCGTCGCAACCGCTGCAACCGTCGCGGTCACCGCCATCGCGGCGACCGCCGCCGCCCTGGCGGCGCGTCCACAACCCTTCAGCATCAGGCCGGCACCCTTCATCCTGGTGCCGCCATCATAGCTCCGCGCGCCGCCACCGTCGGAGGCCGCCGCCCCGACCGGCGGCGGACAGGCGCCGCCGGCGACCGATCTACGTCCCCGAGGCCGTCGCCGCGGGAACGCTGATCTCGGCGCCCGAGCCTTCGTCGTCGGCGTACTCGTAGCCGACCTCGGGCAGCTCCCGGCCCTTGTAGATCTTCTTGAAGATCAGGTAAGCCGGCGGACCGCTAAGGGCCGCGACGGAGCCCCAGACGAAGTAGTTCCAGCCGTTGCCGAAGGGCGACATGGCCAGCACCGCGACCGCCACCGGCACCACGCACATGGCGGCGAAGGCCTTGGTGCCGAGCTTGACCTTGAAGGGCCGCGGCAGGTCGGGCTGCTTGATGCGCAGACGCACTGCCGAGATGTAGATCGTGATGTGGGCCAGCATGAGCAGGAAGACGTCGATCACGATGAGGGTGGCAAAGCCCCAGCGCACGAGGATGGCGTCGACTCCGGCCATCAGCAGGATCGCGAGGTACGGTGTGCCGTATTTGCTCTCCTTGCCGAGGAACTTCGGCATCAGCTTGTCTTTGGACAGCACATACGAAGGTCGCGCGCCGGCCGCCAGGAAGGCGATGAACAGCGCGAAGTTGCCGGCCAGCATGGCGGCGAAGAACAGGTGCCGCAGCGTCTGACCGCCGACCACGAGGCCTACGCCCATAAAGTCGTACTTGGCGCTCGTGCCCCACTCGGACCAGTGACCAACGGCGGCCATGCCGCCCATAGTGGACAGCACATAGAAGGCCAGCACGATCGGCAAAGTGAACATGACCGCCCGCGGGATCACCCGCTGCGGGCTCTTGATCTCGCCGGCCATGGTCGACAGCGACTCGAAGCCTGAGTACATCCAGATGCCGACGCTGAGGGCCACGCCCACGCCGCCGACAAGTGAGACGCCGGGCAAGAGGATGGGGTGGAACGGATTGTAATGCCAGTGCGCGAAACCCAGCACGGCGAGCGCCATGAACGGCACGAAGACGATGACCTGCAGGACTACGAGCATCCACGAAGCGAGCTGCAGACCACGGATGTTGACGTAGGCGAAGATGGCGATCAGCACGACGGCCAGGCCCCAGCGCTCGAGACCGGTCAGGTGAAACCAGGTCTGGGCGTAGTCGACCGTGAGAGCGATGTAGACGGCGGAGTCGACGAAGATCGACAGCACCCACCACCAGCCGGTCTGAAAGCCCCAGAACTCACCGTTGGCGCGCCGCGACCAACGATACAGCCCGCCGTCTTCGGGGATCGCCGAACCGAGCTCGGAGCAGACCAGCGCCTGCGGCAGGCCCCACAGAAACGGCAGGATGATCAGCAGCAGGATGGCAAAGCCCGGCCCCGATCCGGAGACCATGTCCTCGATGCCGAAGCCTCCGGAACAGACGAACGAGAAGACCATGAAGACCGCGACCCAGACCTTCATGTCGACGAGTTCGAGCTTGCGTTTGACGGCGTCCATGAGGCCCCCTGGTCGATAGCAAAGCCACTGCCGGTCGACCTGCGACCTGCACGAGTTCGAATGCAATCGTCGCCCACAGACTGCCCGCCGGCAACCGGCCCGCTTGTCCAGGAGCTATGAATCCCGATGGGAGTTGTTCGACAGAATGTCGAAAGTGCGGCGCGGCGGCGGTGCGGGCTCGCGCCCGCACGGTCGCTCCGGCGCCGGGGTGCCGCCGCCCGGCGTCCTGACATATCCTTGACCCATGTCACACGTGACCTTTCGCAACGCTCGCGGCCGGCGGCTCGTCGGCGACCTCACGGCAGCCGGTGACCCCACGGCGGCCGGTGACCCCACGGCGGCGGATGGCCCCCCGGCAGCCGGTGACCCCACGGCGGCCGGTGACCGGTCGATCGTCGTGATGGCGCACGGCTTTGCCAGCGACCGGCGGTCGCGGGGACGGTTCCCGGCGATCGCCGCGGCGCTCGCCGCGGCCGGATACGCGTCGCTTTCCTTCGACTTTGGCGGCTGTGGCGAGAGCGACGACGACGTGCTGACCCTCGAACACCAGATCGACGACCTGGGCGCCGCGATCGCCTACGCGCGCGCCCTCGGCTACGGGCGGCTCGCTTTGCACGGCCACAGCCTCGGCGGGCGGGTGTGCCTGGCGGCCGCCCCGGCGCACGCCGGGACGGTCGCGACGATCGCCACGACCGGCGCTCCGACCGGCCCCATGCGCTACGACTGGCACGACTTCTTCACGCCCGCGCAGATGGACGAGCTCGACCGCAGCGGCCGGGTCACGATGCCCCAGGCCGAAGACCGCGTCCGGCGCACGGTCGTGACGAGCGCCGGGCTCCTGAACGCGCTGGTCGAGGGCGGCCACGCGGCGCTGTTCGGCGGCGTGGCCTGCCCGGTGCTGCTCATCGACGGCGACGGCGACGGCGAGGAGCGTCAGGCCCTGGCGCAGGCGCGCCAGGGCCTGACGCTCCTGCCCGCCGGCTCGCGCGTGGCGCTCCTGCCCGGCTGCCCCCACAACCTCGAGGGCCACCTCGACGAGGTCATCGAACTGCTTCTCGCCTGGTTTGCCGAGTACCTGGCGCCCGAACGCGAAAAGCCGCCATCCGGGCGGCGCCGATGAACATTCGCGATCAGTTCCCGCGGACCGTGCAGGTGATCGACCACGACTGGATCACCCTGTCCGACGGCGCCCGGCTCAACTGCCGCGTCTGGCTGCCTACCGACGCCGCGGCCGACCCCGTGCCGGCCATCCTCGAGGCGAGTCCCTACCGGCTCACCGACGGCGGCCTGCGCGACTGGGAGATATACCCGTACTGGGCCGGGTTCGGCTACGCCTGCGCCCGCGTCGACCTGCGCGGTACGGGCGACTCCGACGGCCTCATCGCAGACGAGTACACCCCGCAAGAGCAGCGCGACGTCTGCGAGATCATCGCCTGGCTCGCCGCGCAGCCCTGGTGCACGGGCGCGGTGGGCATGACCGGCATCTCCTGGACCGGCTTCAACAGCCTGCAGGTGGCGGCCCTCCGGCCGCCGGCTCTCAAGGCCATCGTCACCCTCATGTCGACCGACGACCGCTACGCCGACGACGTGCACTACAAGGGCGGCTGCGTCTCAGGCCTCGACATGCTGCCCTGGGGCGGCACCATGCTCCACTACGACGCTCTGCCGCCTCACCCTCAGGTCGTCGGCCGCGAGGGCTGGCGGGCGCGCTGGCTCGAGCGCCTCGAAGCCAACCGCGACTGGACCGAGATCTGGCTCGCCCACCAGCGCCGTGACGAGTACTGGAAGCAGGGCTCGGTCTGCGAGGACTACGGGGCGATCGAAGCGGCCGTCTACGCCATCGGCGGCTGGACCGACGGCTACCACAATACGGTCATGCGCCTCATGGCCGGCCTGTCCGGGCCGCGCAAGGGTCTGATCGGCCCCTGGTCGCACGCCTTTCCCAACCAGGTGGTGCCCGGGCCGGCGATCGGCTATCTCCAGGAGGCGCTGCGCTTTTGGGACCACTGGCTCAAGGGCATCGACACCGGCATCATGGCCGAGCCCATGCTGCGCGTCTGGATGGAGGACTACGTGGCGCCCGCGGCGCTTATCGCCGAGCACCCCGGCCGCTGGGTCGCTGAAGAGCAGTGGCCGTCGCCGCGCATCACGGCCCGTGAGTGGGCGCTGAACGACGGCACGCTCGACGACTCGCCGGCGCCCGAGGCGCGCCTGACGCACAGCGGGCTGCAGCTCACCGGCATGGACGCCGGCGCCTGGTGCGCCGAGGGCACGCCCGGCGACTGGCCCGCGGACCAGCGCGCCGAGGACGGCCGCGGCCTGGCCTTCACCTCGGCGCCGCTGGCCGCGCCGCTCGAGATCATGGGGTTTCCCGAGGTCACGCTGCAGCTCGCGGTCGACAAGCCCGCCGCGCTGGTCTGCGTGCGCCTGTGCGACGTCGCACCCGACGGCTGCTCCAAGCTCGTCACCCGGCAGCTTCTCAACCTGACTCATCGCGACGGCCACGAGCACCCGACGCCGCTCACGCCCGGCGAGCGCCTCACCGTGACCGTGCGGCTCGACTCGATCGCCCACGCCTTCGCCGCCGGCCACCGCCTGCGGGTCGGCGTCTCGACCGACTACTGGCCATGGGCCTGGCCCTCGCCCGAGAAGGTGACGCTCACCCTGCTTACAGGCGGGGCGAGCCGGCTCGTGCTGCCGGTGCGTCCGGCGGGACGCGACGACGCCCCGCCGGCGCCCTTCGTCGCGCCCGAAGCGTCGCGGCCACACGACTGCGAGACGCTCGTCAAGCCCGGCTCGCGCGGCCGCCGCGTGGACTGGGACATCGACTCAGGCACGATGACCTACGAGTACCGTTACGTCGACGGCGGCCGCTACCGCGACCCGGACACCGGCATCGAGACCGAAGACCACTGCATCTGCTCCTACTCGCTGACCGAGGGCGATCCGCTCTCGGCGGTGGCCCGCCTCGACTCACACAGCGAACTGATCCGCGGCGCCGAGCTCGAAGTGCGCATCGACACCCTGAGCGAGCTGCGCGCCGACGCGCACGACTTCATCGTGGCCGACGAGCAGCACGTCTACGACCACGGCGAGCAGATCTTCGAGAAGCGCCGCACCCACCGTATTCCGCGCGACCTGGTGTAGCGGTCCCGCCCGGCGGCGTTGCTCGACGCCTTCGCCCAGCGGTCCCGCCGCCCCGCGGGAACGTGTAGGCTGGCACGCGGAGCGGTAGAACCTGGCGAGGCCGGCGGCCGCCGGCGAGAAGCGAGACCGGGCCGGAGGCGCGAATGTACTTCGGGGCGCACGTCAAAGCCAGCGGCGGTGTCTGGACGGCCGTCGAGCGCGGCGAAGCGCTGGACGTGAAGGCGATCCAGTTCTTTGCCGGCAGCCCGCGCACCTGGAAGCCGCAGCTCTACCGCAGCGTCGACGCGGAGCGCTTTCGCGAGGCGCGCGCCGCGTCGGCGCTGCGCTTCACCGTCATTCACACCATCTACCTGATCAACCTGGCGACGGCCAACGACGAGTTCTACGAGAAATCGGTCGTCGCCCTGGTCGGCGCGGTGACGGCGGCCGAGCAACTCGGCGTCGAGGCGATCGTCACCCACATCGGCTCGCACCAGGGCGCCGGCTTCGAGGCCGGACTCGGGCGCGTGAGCGAGGCCCTGCGGCGCGCCCTGGAGGAGGTCGGCGACTCGCGCGTGCGACTGCTGCTCGAGAACACCGCCGGCGCCGGCGGCACCATGGGCGTCACCTTCGCCGAGCTTGCCGCCATGATCGCCGCGACGGGCGACGACGAGCGCCTCGGGGTGTGTCTCGACACCGCCCATCTGCTGGCCTCGGGCCACGAGCTGCGCACCGCCGAGGGCCTCGACGCGACGCTTGCCTCGTTTGCCGGGACGGTGGGCCTCGAGCGGCTCGTCATGGTGCACTTGAACGACTCCAAGACGCCGCTCGGCTCCAACCGCGACCGCCACGAGAACATCGGCGAGGGCGAGATCGGCCGCGCCGCGATGCGGCTTATCGTCAACCATCCTGCCTTCGCCGACATCCCCGGCATCCTCGAGGTCCCCGGCTACGACGGCGAGGGGCCCGACCGTGCCAACCTGGACACCCTGCGCGAGCTGCGTGGGGAGGAGGCTTGACCGTGGAAACCAGAGTCCTGGCCGAAGAGCTCGACCTCACCACCGCGACGAGTCTCAAGGAGCTGCTCGACTCGGCCGGCATCGCCGTCGAGATCGTGGGCGGACACGACACCGCGTTCCCCGGCACCCTGCAGATGGGCGGTTATGGCATCATGGTCGACGCGGCCCACTACGACGAAGCCCGCCGACTCGTCGACGAGCTCGAGCGCGAAGCCGGTCAGGAGCCGCCGCGCGACAGTTGACCAGAATCGGGCCGGCGATGGGCGGCGCAGGCGCGCCGCCCGGACCGTTGGGCTGAAGTCTGGTACCATGAGAGGTCTCGTGGGCGCAGCGCCCCACCCGGACTCTGACTCGAAACTCGTGGAGCGGACCATGCTAGGACGCCTTTTCGGACGCACGAAGGACGATCGCGACGACACCGTCTGCAGCACCTGCGGCCGCACGCTGCTTGCCGGCGAGTGGACCCAGCGCGTGGTCGAAAACGACGGCACCGAGCGCTATATCTGCTCACTGTGCGCCCGACCACAGGACTCATTGAGCGCAGACCTCGAGCCCACCGACGAGGTGACCACGGTCGCCGGCGGGCGGGCCAAGTCGTCGCGGGCCGACTCCGACGCCTTCTGGCGCGCCCTCAAAGACAAAGACGCCGAGATCGAGCGTCTCGAAAGTCTGCTGGCGCGTGCCGAAGCCGAAAAGCAGGAGCTCGCGGCCCTGCTTGCGCAGTCGCGCGACGAGATCATCGCCGCGCCTGCGCCCGAAACGGTAGCCGAGCCTGAGCGCGAATTCGTGGCCGAGACTGCGCCCGGGCTCGTGGCTGAGCCTGCGCCCGAGGTCGGCGCCGACACCGCGGAGTTCGTGGCCGAACCTGCCCCCGAGGTCGGCGGTGACACCGCCGAGTTCGTGGCTCCGGCGCTCTTGGCCGCGAGTGCATCGACGTTCGCGACCGACGACGTGGCCGGCGTACCGACGCTCGAGGTTGATGGCGGCGTCGCGGATGCTCCGCGACCGGCCGACGGCACTGTCGCCGTCGGCGGCGCGCCGGCGCCGGCGCCCCTCGAGCACACCGACCCCCGCCTGGGCGAGGTCCTGCGGCGCGCCGCGGCGCCCGCGGAGCCGACATCCGCGGACGGCCCATCCGGCCCCGCCGAGTCGCTCGCCGCCGATCACGGCTCGCTCGCGGCCCAACCGGTCGAGGCCACCGTCGAGGCCGCCGTCGAGGCCGCACCCGACGAGTTCGTGCCACTGGCCATCCTGCAGCGCGGCGTCGACCTGCTGAACGTCAGCGCGGTACCCAAACGGGTCGTCGAGACCAACGAGAACCTCGGGATCCCGCAGGTCCACGTGGGCGCGCAAGACGAGAGCACCCTGCTCATCACGTTCATGTGGAGCATGGGCTGGTATCAGTTCCGGGTCGAGCTCGCCGACGCCGGCCGCATCACGCTGGCCGATCGCGGCTACGAGGAACGCAGCGATCTGCGCCCCAACGCCAGCGCGCGCACCGACGGCACGGTCCAGCTCGCCCCGAGCCAGATCAAGCCGCCTACCCCCAAGGACACCTCCGAGCCCAAGCTCGCGGGCGTGACGAGCGGCGTGATCATCTCGAAGTCGATGATGGGGCAGCGCACCGACGACGAGAACGTGCCGGCCGACTGGAAGTCAAAGCGGGCTCCCGACTTCGACTGGGGACGCTGACCGCCCGCCCCGGCGGCCCCCGCGGGGGCCGCCGGGGCGGGTTTGGCCGTTCTACAGTCCGGCGCCGGCGCCCGACGTCAGCGACGACAGGCCGCTCGTGAGAGCCTTGAGGGGCAGCGCGTGCGCCGGCGGGGTCACCGTGACCGGCTGGCCCAGGTTGCCCAGCGTGTAGGCGACGTCGATACCGAGGCCGCTCACGCCCTGCGTGCTGGAGCCGCTGCTGAGCTGGAGCTTCGCGGCGAGCGTGCCCTTGAGCAACATGAAGGTCTTAGCGTCGATCCAGGACTGCGTCGAGGCCGAGACGAGTGACTTCTCGAGACTCTTGAGCTCGCCTGAGCTCTTGAGCCGATTCAGGGTGGCGGCACTGCTGCCGGTCGCCTTGGAGAGCGCCGGGCTGTTGAGCGCGTTGACGATGTCGACCATGACCTTCGCCGTGTCGGCGGTGCTCACCACGTGGTAGACCGTGGCGCCGTCGAGCTGTTCGGTGGTCACGGTGCTCGACGCGGCCCATTTCTGGGGGTCGATGCCGAGGCTGCCCACGACCTTGCTGGAACTGGTGCCGGTGCTCTTGGCGCCGGCAGTCTTGCTCGGCGGCACGACGTACCACTTGCCCTGGAACCCGAGCCACGTCCTGGGGCCGACGGTCTTCAGGCCCATGACCAGAGTCTGGCCGCTGACCTTCAGCGTCATGGCCACGACCGCGCCGTCGCCGGCCGACTTGTCGCCTGCCTTGCCGGCCACATGCAGAACGATCGGCGCCTGGCCCAGAAGCGCCGTCTGCGCGCTCGAGCCGGTCGAGCTGACCTTGAGGGTCACGTCGGCGGTGAAGCTCGCGCTCGTGACCTTCGTCATCGCCTGCCCGGACTTGGCGAGGATCTGAGCGGCCGTCATGCCTCCGGCCTTGGCGGAGCTGCTGCCCGACGACGACGACGAGCCGCAGCCGGCCGCGACCAGCGCCGTGGCCAGCGCCGCAACGACGAGGGCGATGAGGAGGACCTTGCGCATTGTGCTCTCCCTTCTCGGACCGGGCGCTGCGTTGGATCGCGTTCCGCCGCACCGGGTGCCTGTAGGCTGATGCTCCTGCGTATATCGGCCGCGGTCGCTCCCGGCTTGACCTGGCCTCAGGCGCGCCTCCGGGGAGAGACGATCACCGAGCGTTGCGGCTCGTCGCCCTCGGAGCGGGTCTCGACCTTGGGGTGATCTTTCAGGTGAAGATGCACGATCTTGCGCTCGGCGGCGGTCATCGGCTTGAGGACGAGCTCGCTGCGCGTGCGCTCTACCTTTTGCGCGGCCCGCTCGGCCACCGACTTGAGCGAGACCTCGCGGCGGTTGCGGTAGCCCTCGGCGTCGACGATGACCTGACGGCGAGCGTGCGAGTGGCCGTTGACGACGATCGCGGCGAGGTACTGCAGCGCGTCGAGCGTCTGGCCGTGGCGACCGATCAGCAGGCCGAGATCGTCGCCGGCGATGTCGGCCACGACGGCTTCGCCGGCCTGCGAGACCTCGACCTCGACCTCGAGACCCATGCCCGAGGTGACCCGCGTGATGAACTCGTCGAGCTTCTCGAGGGCTTCGTCGGCGTCGATCACATCGCCGACGGCGGCCGAGGCGCCGGGCAGCACGCGCGCTTCGACGCGCGGCTGCGACTTGCCCATGCCCAGAAATCCGCCCTGGCCGCCTTCGTCGACGACGATGAACTCGACGTCTTCTTCGCGGACGTAGGGCACTACTTTGCGCAACTGCTCGAGCGCCTTCGTCTTGGCCGCTTCGACCGTGGCCGCGCTGGCCACGGTGGCGAACTCGGTGTCGTCGGCCTGCTCGTCAGGAGGTGGGCTTACGCTTTGGTCCATCGCTCGCTCCACTCGGTCGACTGGGACGCTTGCCGCTCGGCGGCGTTCCGCCCTTGCCCGCCGGCCGCGGTTGGCCCGACCGTTTCTGGGCCGGCCGGTCGCCGCCGGTCTTGCCGTCGCCCTGGCGCGGGGCGGAGCTCTTGGCGGCGCCGGTCTTACCGCCGCCCTGCCGGGCGCCGGAGCTCTTGGCGGCGCCGCTCTTGCCGCCGCCTTGGCGGGCGCCGGAGCTCTTGGCGGGAGCGCTCTTGCCGCCGCCTTCTCGCGCGCTGCGGGCCGACCCGGCGCCCGCCTTGGGCGGCTGGCCGTCGGCGGCCTTGGCCTGGGCCTGCGTCAGCGCCCGCATGAAGCGCCCCGGCGGCTTGGCGCCGAGCGGCTCGGGGGCCTGCTTGGGCGCGGTCCGCCGAATGATGACCTGCTGGCCTATCGTCCACAGGTTGGTGGTCACCCAGTAGAGCATGAGGCCGGCGGGAAAGCGGTAGAGGATGAAGATGAACATGACCGGCATGAGTCGCATGAGGTATTTCTGCTGCTTTTCGGTCTCGGGCTGCATCATGAGCTCGGTGGAGACCACCTGCGAGGCGATGTAGATGACGAACAGCGGCAGGTAACGCAGGCCCAGCGAAGGGATGATCCAGAAGCTCGACGTGCGGATCTCGGGGGTGAACCTGATCGCGTAATAGAGTGAGATGAAGATCGGCATCTGGAGCAGGAGCGGCAGGCACGAGGCAAACGGGTTGACCCGGTACTCCTGGTAGAGCTTCATGGTCTCTTCTTGCAGCTTGCGCTTGTCGTTTTTGTACTTGCGCTGGAGCTCCTTGATCTTGGGCTGGAGCTTCTGCATGGCCTGCGCCGAGCGGAACTGCTTGAAGGTGAGCGGCATGAGGATGAGCCGCACGATGATCGTGAGGATGATGATCGCCCAGCCCCAGCTGCCGATCACGCTGTGGATGCCGCGCAAAATGCCGCGCAGCAGGTCGACCAGGGGTGCGAAGATCCGCCCGAGCGTGTGGAAGACGGGGTTGGTCGCGATCAGTGTGGCGAAATGAGGCAGGTGCGACAGCATGGCTCTAGGCGTGCCGCGGCGGCACGTGATCGACGCCGCCGTGGCTGAAGGGGTTGCAGCGCAGGATGCGCCAGGCGCCGAGCGCGAAGCCCTTGAAGGGCCCGTGGGTGCGGATCGCCTCGATCGTGTACTCGGAGCAGCTCGGGTAGTACTTGCAGCGCGGCCCCAGCAGCGGCGAAACGGCGAACTGGTAGAACCTGATGGGCGCGATGAAGATCGTGCGGATCATGCTTCGGGGAGACCTTTCTCGAGCATACCGGCGCGTTCAAAGACGTCGCGTACGGCTGCCGGGACAGCGCCCTTGTCGGGGGCATCGAGCAGTTCGGTGAGCTGCGGACGGGCGATCAACACGTAATCGTAGTCTCCGGGCAGTCGCTCCGCACAATCGCGGAAGGCCTCACGCAGGAGGCGCTTCACGCGGTTGCGCACGACCGCTCCGCCGAGTTTCTTGGACACCGACAGGCCGAGACGCGGCTCAGCGCCGGCCGTCCCGGCCGGTTGTTCGAAGTAGTGCAACACCAGGAACCGCGATGCGGTCGAGCTTCCCTGGCGGTAGACGCGCTGGAAGTCGCTGGATCGAGAGAGACGCGAGCGCTTGGCCGCCATGGGCCGTTCGGTCTAGGCGCTCAGCCGCTTGCGTCCTTTCTGACGCCGCCGCTTGATCACCGACCGACCCGCCTTGGTGCTCATGCGCTTGCGAAACCCGTGCGTCTTGGCGCGCTTGCGGGTGTTCGGCTGGTAGGTCCTCTTCACGGCGTCCTCGCTCGTTCACAGATGTCCAAAGGGGCAAGTATAGCCAGCCTCGCCCGGGAGGGTCAACGCGCCCCCGGGCCGGCGCCGCCCGTCGGCAACGTCGGACCATCCTAACATTTCTGCCATACTGTGCCGAAAACCAGCAGGAAAGGGGGCATCCCGATCCATGCTGCTGTCTGGCTCCATACGCAGATTCGACCTCGCGAGCGTACTGCAGTTCCTCGCGCAGGAACACGCGACCGGCATCATCGAGGTGCGCGACTTCGACGAGTTCGGTTTCATCTACCTGATCGAGGGTCGCGTCCAGGCCATCTCTTTGCCGATGACCGACGAAAAGCTCGGTACCAGACTGCTCAGGGCGGGGCTGCTCACCGAGCAACAGCTCTCCGAGGTGCTCATGGCCGACACGCTGCTCAGCAAAGAAGAAAAGAAGGCCAAGCCGCTGGGCCAGCGCCTGCTCGACAAGGGCTACATCACCGCCGACCAGGTGCGCGACATCATGGCCAAGCAGACGCTCGATCAGGTCTTCGCCCTGGCCCACTGGCAGAACGGCGTGTTCGAGTTCGACGAGTCCGAGACGATGCCCGAATTCACCATCCGTATCACCGGCAGCGTGCAGGAGCTGCTGCTCGATGCCTACCGGCGCATCGACGAGGGCGAGATGATGAAGACCACCAAGACGGTGGTCGACAACGAAGTGTGTTTCGGGTGCCCCATCGAGAGCGAGTGCAGCGACGGCATCAAAGAGAAGTATCTCAAGTCCGACGTGTGCCTGTGGCGGCGCATGGGGGCGATCATCGACGACGACTACGAACGCGTGCAGGACGCCCAGAAGCTCTACAAATCACGCGAGGCAAACGCCAGACCCAAGCTCCAGACGGCGCTCGACTCCGACGGCAGCCTCGACCTCGATTCATGAGCCCCGGCGGATTCAGGCCCACTCGACCCGACTTCGAGCGCCGCGCCCCGGTCTGGGGACGGCGCGCGTTCGACCGCTTTCTCTCCGATCTGATCGACGCCATCCCCGAGGGCCTCTACGTCACCGACGACCAGCGCGAGATCGTGTTCTGGAGCGAGGGCGCCGAGCAGGTCACCGGCTATGCCGCCGAAGACGTCGTGGGCAGCCACTGCTACGACGACATCCTGGTCCACGAGGACGCTTTTGGCCACAAGCTCTGCACCGGCTCGTGCCCGCTCGAAGAGTGCCTCGCCGACGGGCGACCGCGCAGCGTGAGCGAGGTCTTCCTCAAGCGCGACGACGGCGAGCGCCTCGCGGTCTACGTCAAGACACGACGCTTCGAGATCGACGGCCGCCTCTACGGCGTCGAGGTCTTCGGCGAGCTCGAAGCGGTGGCCGGACGCGAAGTGGCGCGTCTCATCCAGAAGCTCTCCGATACGAACGTCACCGACCCGCTCACCGGCCTGTTCAACCGCCGCTACATCGATGTCGTGCTGGAGCAGCAGTTCAGCCTGTACCGGCGCATCGGCCAGCGCTTTGGCGTGACCCATATCGACATCGACGGCCTCGAGCCGGTCAACGTCGATTTCGGGCGCGCCACCGGCGACGAGGCGCTGCAGTTCGTGGCGACCGTCCTGTCCGACGGTACGCGCAAGATGGACCTGCTGGCGCGCTACGGCGACGACGAGTTCGTCGTGGTCAGCGCCGCGGGCGCCGACGACGAGCTGCGGCACGTCGGCGAACGAGCCGTGCACTCGGTGCGCAGCTCGCGGTTCGTCACACCGACCGAGGAGACCCTGGTCATGACGGTCTCGGCCGGCGCCACGCTGGTGAGAGACGACGACAAGGACGGCGCGGCCGTGCTGGCGCGGGCCGGCGAGGCCCTAGACGAAGCCAAGCACGACGGCGGCGACGCGTTCGTGCTGCGGTCGTGACCGCGCCGACCGCACACGGGGCCACGGGTAGCGTCCGCCCCGGGCGGCGGTGAGCGAGCTCCCGGGCGGCGGTCCGCGCGACAGCCCGGACGGCGGACTGTGCCCCGGCCCAGGCGGCGGCCTGCGGCGCGATCCCCTGAGCGGCTCCTGGACGGTGATCGCGCCGCGACGCGGCGCTCGTCCTCACGACGGCGTCGCCCGCCGCGACGCCGCGGACGGCGCGCAGGCCGCCGCGCCCACGGCGCCGGCTGAGTGCCCGTTCTGCGAGGGTCACGAAGGCCTGACTCCGCCCGAGCTCGACGCCCTGCGGCCGGCCGGCGGGGCGCCCGATACGCCCGGCTGGACGGTCCGCGTGGTGCCCAACAAGTACCCGGTGTTCGCGGGCGGCCACGAGGTCATCGTCCACTCGCCAGATCACGACCGGCCGCTGCATACTCAGCCGCTGGCCGAGGTGACCGACGTCATCGCGATGTACCAGCGGCGGATCGCCGCCCTGTGCTCGGACGGCGCGGCCGCGGTCACGGTGATCCTCAACCACGGCCGCGCCGCCGGCGCCTCGCTTGCGCACCCCCACTCCCAGGTCTTCGCCACGCCGATCGTGCCGCCGGTCCTTCTGGGCGAGCTCGAACAGTTCGCGCGCCATCAGGTCAAGTACGGCCGCTGCCTGCTGTGCGACGTCCTGGGGACGACCCTCGCCGAAGGCGGCCGCGTGGTCTTCGACGGGCCGCTGGTGGCCTGGGCGCCCGACGCCTCGCGCGGGCCGTACGAGCTGCGCCTGGCGCCGCGCGCTCATGAGGGCGACTTTCGGCAGGCCGATCCTGGCATCGTGGCCGGCGCCCTCAAGCGCGCCCTCGCCGCACTGGCGACGGCCACCGACGACGGTCCGCTGAACGCCTGGCTGCATACGGCGCCCTGCCGGGCGGCGCCCAGCGGCGGCGACCCGGCGTTTCACTGGCACTTCGAGATCGCCCCGCGTCTCACCACCCTGGCCGGCTTTGAGCTCGGCACGGGCATCGGCGTCGACACCCTCGAACCGCGCGAGGCGGCCGCCCGCCTGCGCGACGCGCTGCCGCCCGAAACGGCATAGCGCGCGACCGCTGCCGCCGGCGCCGTTGCCCGGCGCACCGCGGTCAGCGACCCGGGCCGGCCGGCCGCAGGGCGGCGAGCTGGCCGCAGGCGGCCTCGATCTCTCCCCCCGGTGAGCGCCTGACCGTGCAGGCCACGCCGGCGGCTACGAGCCGGTCGCGCAGGGCGGCGAGTTCGCGCGCCCCCGGGCGCGCGAACTCGCCGCCCGTGTCGTTGTAGGCGATCAGGTTCAGGTGGTACAGCGGCCGCCCCAGGAGCTCCGCCAGAGCGCGCGCCTGATCGTCGCCGTCGTTCACGCCGGGCAGCACGACGTACTCGAAGAAGAGCTTGCGGCGGCGCCGGGCAACGTAGTCGGCACACGCGGCGAGCAGCATGGCGAGCGGATAGCGGCGGTTGAGCGGCACGAGCCGGTCGCGCAAGGCGTCGGTCGCGGCGTGCAGGCTCACGGCCAGGTTGATCTGCGACTCCTCGTCGGTGAAGCGCCGCAACGCGGGCACGACCCCCGCGGTCGAGATCGACACGCCGCGGGCGCCCAGGCCGAAGCCCGCGGGGTCGTTCAGCAGCCGGCAGGCGCCCAGCGTCTCGTCGTAGTTGAGAAACGGCTCCCCCATGCCCATGAAAACGACGTTGGTGACCCTGCGACCGACGTCGCGCAGCTCGCGGGCGAAGTGCAGCACCTGGTCGACCATCTCCTCGGCCGACAGGCTGCGCCCCAGCCCGTGCGCTCCGGAGGCGCAGAACGCGCAGCCCACCGAGCAGCCGACCTGGCTCGAGACGCACACCGTCGCCCGCTGCCGGTAGATCATGAGAACGGCTTCGACCGCACGGCCGTCAGGGGTCTCGAACAGCGTCTTGCGAGCGTCCCCGGCCGCCGCGGCGCGCGTCTCGACAGGCGTGAGCGACAGGGGCTGGAGGCGCTCGGCGAGGACCGTGCGCAGGGCGGGCGGCAGCACACCGATCGCCGCGAACTCGGTGGCGAGGCCGCGTGTCAGGGCCTCATAGACCTGGGTGGCGCGATACGCAGGCTGGCCGAGGTCGGCCATCGTGGCGCGCAGCACGGCGGGGTCGATCATGGCTCGATTGTACCGCCCCCTCTCAAGCACCGCAGGGAACAGCCGACAAGAGCAGAACTTGACGTTCGAGGTCCGTGAGTCAGGGGGAGCACGCTTATGATCGCAGCGATCGACTTACAGTGGCTCGGCATCGGCGTCGCGGCGCTGGTCGTCGTGGTGCTGCTCATCTTCGTTCTGCTCCGCCACCGCGGCGAGGACGAACGCCTGATGGCGGCGGCGCGGGCAGGGCAGCCGGCGGCGCCGCGAGCGGGGCAGCCGGCCCCATTGCAGACAGGGCAGCCGGCGACGGCAGGTCCGCCGCCCGGCTGGACCGGGCTCGCCGCCGCGCCGCCACATGACCAGATCCCGGCAACGGCCGTGGCGCCCGCGCTCGCGGTCGCCGCCACGCCCGGGGTCGCGGCGACCGCCGCGCCGCCACAGCCGACCGGCTCGTTTCTCGACGAACCTCTGGCCCGCGACTTCGAGGGCCTGGGCAAACGGCACGAGCCCGTCGCGCCGCCGCCGCCGCCGGGACCGTTTCCGGTCGACCCGTTCGGTTCGCACGAGGACATCTTCCCGCCCGAGGCGACGGCTGCCGAGGTTGTTCCGGCGGTGGTTGCTGTGGCGCCGGCCGCGGACATTGCTCCGGCATCGGCCGTGGTGGCTCCCGAGGCGCCGCCGGCAAACGAGCCTGCGGCGGCCCCCGACGCTCCGGCTCCCCTGTCCGAGGTCATCGTCACGAGCAGCCACGAGGCGGTCGACCTGGCCGACCCCGACGTGCGCGCGCTGCTCGTCTCACTGGTCGGCGACGAGATCACCTTGGCCAAGGCGTGCCGCGCCCAGGGCCAGACCCTCGACGCCATCCTGCAGCTCACCGAGGCCGAGAAAGCCTGCACCGCGCTGGGGCTCGACGACACGCTCGCCGAGGTCAAGGCGCTGCTCGCCGAGCTGCAGGCCTAGATACGAGGGCGGGCGGCGGCCGGGCGGGTCTGCGACCCGCCCGGCCGCCGCCCGCCCTCGCGCTAGTTGGTCAGGCTCTGCAGTGGCGCCGGGATGCGCCCGCCGCGAGCCACGAAGGCCTCGTTGCCGGCCTTGCTCAGGGGCATCACCGGCGCGGCGCCGAACAGCCCGCCGAGCTCGGCCCAGTCGCCGACCACCTTGCCGTACGCCGGGATCAGGCGAGCGCCCGTCGTCTTTGAGTTGATCATGCCGATCGCCATAACGTCGGCGATGGTGCCGGCCAGCGCGTCGCGCGAGGTGTCGCCCGGCACGACGATCATGTCGAGGCCCAGCGAGCAGACCGCCGTCATGGCCTCGAGCTTCTCGATCGACAGCACGCCCTCGGCCGCGGCGCGCGCCATGCCCGCGTCTTCGCTCACCGGAATGAACGCGCCCGACAGCCCGCCGGTCGACGACGTCGCCATGATGCCGCCCTTCTTGACGGCGTCGTTCAGCATGGCCAGCGCCGCCGTGGTGCCCGGCGCACCGGTGCGGGCGAGCCCCATGGCCTCGAGGATCTCGGCCACCGAGTCGCCGATCGCCGGCGAGGGCGCCAGTGAGAGGTCGATGATGCCCATCTGCGCGTCGAGCATCGCGGCCGCCTCGCGGGCGATCAGCTCGCCGACGCGCGTGATCTTGAACGTCGTGCGCTTGATCAGGTCAGCGAGGTCGGTAAACGACAGCTCGGGGTGACGCGCCACCACGTTGCGTATGACGCCGGGCCCCGAGATGGCCACGTTGATGCACACCTCGGGCTCGCCGCTGCCGTGCAGCGCGCCGGCCATGAAGGGGTTGTCCTCGGGCACGTTGCAGAAGGTGACGATCTTGGCGCAGCCGATCGAGTCGTGGTCGGCCGTGCGCCGCGACACGTCGAGCAGCACCCCGGCCATCCTGGTAACGGCGTCCATGTTGATGCCCGCTCGGGTGGAGGCCACGTTGACCGACGAGCAGACGCGCCGTGTCTCGGCGATGGCCTGGGGGATGGCGTCGATCAGGGCGGCGTCGTGGCGCGTGAAGCCCTTCTGGACCAGGGCCGAGAAGCCGCCGACGAAGTCGATGCCTACCTCGGCCGCCGCGGCGTCGAGGGCATGGGCGACCGCGACGAAGGCCGCGCTGTCGCCGGCGGCGACCACGTCGGCGATCGGCGTGACCGACACCCGGCGACTGACGATCGGCACGCCGTACTTGTCCTGGAGCTCGAGCGCGACCGCCACGAGGCGGCCCGCCCGGGCGAGGATCTTGTCGTGGATGCGCTCGCAGACCCGAGCGACGTCGCGCGAGGCGCAGTCGCTTAGCGAGATCCCCATGGTGACGGCCCGCACGTCGAGGTTCTCGTCCTGGATCATGCGGACGGTCTCGAGGATCTCTTCGTTGGTGATGAAGACCATGGCGCGGGGCCGCGCTAGACGCGGTGCATGTAGCGAAAGATGTCTTCGTGCTGGACGGTGATCTGCAGGCCAGTCTCGACGCCCGTCCGCGCGAGCGCCTCCTGGAGCCCGGTCAGCGTAGTGTCGCCGCTGGTAAACGACACGAACATGATCATCGTGAACATGCCGCCCGTGACGGTCTGACTGACGTCGTCGACGTTGGCGTTGGCCGCGGCGACGGTCGTGGCGACGGCCGCCAGCAGGCCGTGCTTGTCGGCGCCGAGGGCGGTGACGATGACGCTGGTGCGGGACGGCTGGTCGGACATGGCGCCTTGCCTGGTGAGCGGGGACGAGTCAGGCCGATAGTATACTGGACCCCGGTCTTCGATGCCGAGCAGCCAGACGCCACCTCTCGCGGGTCCCCCCGCCGGTGCGGGCGAGACCCCCGCCGGCTCCGGGCCCGGTCACGGCCTGCGACCGCGCGGCGGACTGCTGCGGCGCCTCGAGGCGCGCGATATCGCCGTCTCGGCCGTGGTCGCCGGGCGCTGGCCGCATCCGCGCTGCCTTACCGTGCCGCTCGGCGCGATCTCGCTCACCGGCAACTACGGCATCGTCTGGATCGTCCTGGCGGCCGTCGGCGCGAACACTGGGCCGGGAGGGTTCTCGGGCCGGCGCTTCGCCTATGCCGCCGGGGCGGTGCTGGCCACCGAGTGGATCACTTTCGCCGTCAAGCTGATCTTCCGTCGGCGGCGCCCGACCAGGCGAGACCCCGAGGCCAAGGCAAACATTCCCCTGCCGCTGTCCCCGTCGTTTCCGTCGTCGCACGCCAGCATGAGCACGGTCGGCGCCCTGACGATGAGCGCCCTCTACCCGCATCTGTGGCCCGCCTTCGCAGTGCTCGCCCTCGTGCTCGCCGCCAGCCGCGTCTACCTGCGTGTCCATTTTCTGGCCGACGTGCTCGCCGGCATCTGCCTGGGTCTCGCCCTGGGGCTGCCTTACATCGCCCTCGTGAGGATATAGTGCGGTCATGAAGCTCGGCATCGTCGGACTGCCCAACGCGGGCAAGACTACCGTGTTCAACGCGCTCACCCACGCCGGCGCGCTGGCCACGGCGTACGCCTTCAGCTCGGCCGAGGCCAACCACGGGGTGGTGGCCGTGCCCGACGCGCGCCTCGATCGCTTGAACGAGGTCCTGCAGACGCCGCGCGAGGTGCACGCCACGATCGAGGTCGTCGACATTCCCGGCCTGGCCGGCGGCGGCGAGCACGGCCAGGGTCTGGGCAGCCGCTTTTTGTCGGACATCCGCGAGGTCGACGCCGTGGCCCACGTGGTGCGCGCCTTCGCCAACCCCGAAGTGGCTTTTCCGCGCGAGACCATCGATCCCGTGGCCGACGTCGAGGCCGTCGAGACCGAGCTCATCCTGAGCGATCTCGAGCTGGTCGAGCGGCGCCGCGACAAGACCAACAAGGCGGCGCGCTCGGGCGACCGCCAGGCCCAGAAGGAGCTCACCGTCCTCGACCGCTTCGCCGCCGAGCTGGTCGAAGGCCGGCGCGCCCGTGAGATCGCGCGCGGGCCCGACGAGGAGCCGCTCATGCGCGACCTGGCGCTGGTCACCGAGCGGCCGGTGCTGTTCGTCCTGAACACCGACGAGTCGCACCTCGGCGCCGGCGACGCCCTCGTCGCCTGGGCGCGCCAGCGCGGCGACGAGGTCGTCGCCCTGGCGGCGCGGCTCGAGGTCGAGCTCGCCGAGCTCGAGTCCGACGAGGCGGCCGAGTTTCGCGCCGGGCTCGACGTGCCGGCGGGCGGCGTCGACGAGCTGATCGCCGGCTGCTACCGGGCGCTGGGCTACATCACCTTCTTCACCGGCGACTTCAAGTCGAGCGAGAGCCGCGCCTGGCAGCTGCCGCGCGGCTGGACCGCCTGGCAGGCCGCCGGCCGCATCCACGGCGACATCCAGAAGAAGTTCGTGCGCGCCGAGGTCGTGCCTATCGTCGACCTGCTCGAGCTCGGGTCGTTCGCCCACGCCCGCGACAAGGGCGTGCTGCGCGTCGAAGGCAAGACCTACGTGGTCGCCGACGGCGACGTCATGAACTTCCGCCACACCGCCTGAGCCAGCGCGTGGGCGGCGGGGCCGCGGGCGGCGCGCCATGGTTGACAAGCTCCCGACGCGCCCCGAAGATGGGCTTTCGAGAGATCGACGTCCGGCCGTTCGCCGGACCGAAACCAGGGGCCGTGAGCTTCAACCTTCGGGCAGACACCGCATGCAGCACCACGCGCGCCGCCGTGATCGCCGCCGATGGCGAGTTCTTCGGCGGCATCTGGTTCAAGATCTTCTCTGAGCGCGGTCCTTCGCGCGTCAGCCCTACGCCCTAGCGCCTTCGCCCACAGCCGGCGAGCGATCCACCGCCCGCCGCCCACCACAGGCGAAGATCAGGCGAGCACTCCAACTTCGGGCCCATGGTCCCTGTGCTGGAGCTCGTCCACCACAGGCCCCTCGAGCGAGGCGCCCACACGAAAGGGGAACCGATGTCAGCGGCCCGCATCGTAGTCTGGAGCGAGGACGACTGCCGTCGCGTCCACGAGGCGACACTGAGAGTCCTCGCCGAGACCGGCATCGACGTCCGATTCGAATCCGCCCTCGAGGTCTTCGCCGCGGCCGGCGGCCGGGTCGACGGCACTCGCGTCCGTCTGGACGCCGCCGTCGTCGACAAGGCCCTTGCCTCCGCCCCCCGGACCTGGACCGTCCGGTCGCGCGGCCGCGACGAAGTCCTCGAGCTGCGCAGCGGCAACACCTACTTCGGCACCGGCTCCGACTGCCTCTACTATCGCGACCCCGACACGGGCACGCGCCGCCGCGTGCGCAACGCCGACATCGAGGAGATGGCCGCGCTCGCCGAGCAGCTTCCGCACCTCGATTTCGTGATGTCGATGGGCCTGCCCGAAGACGCGCCGCTTGCGACCGACGACCTGTCGGCCGTCGCCTCGATGCTCGCCGGCACCCGCAAGCCGCTCATGGTGGCGACCCGCAACGGCGGCGTCGTCGAGGCCGTGAAAGACATGTGCGCGGCGGCCGGCGCGCCCGACAGCTTCATGATCTACGCCATGCCGGCGCCGCCGCTCATGCACGACCGCGACGGTCTCAGCAAGCTCAAGGCCTGCGCCGAACACGAAGTGCCCGTGATCTGGGCGGCGGCGCCCAACGCCGGATCCACCGGACCGCGCTCGATCGCCGGCACGGCCGTGGTCGGCAACGCCGAGACGCTCGCCGGTCTCGTCTACCACCAGCAGGTCCGCCCCGGAGCGCCCTTTGTCTTCGGCGTGGGCGTCGGCGCCATGGACATGCGCACCGCGGTCGACGCCTACACCACTCCCGAGAGCCCGCTCGGCCAGGCGGCTCAGGAAGACCTCTGCCGCTGGTACGGCCTGCCCAGCTTCAACTATGCGGCGATGTCGGACTCCAAGACCCTCGACGAGCAGTTCGCCCTGGAGTACGGCCTCACCGCCATGGCCGGCGCTCTGCCTCGCGGCACGCTGGTGCACGACGTCGGCTATCTCGAGTCCGGCTTGCAGAGCTCATGCGAATCGATCGTCCTGGGCAACGCCGCCATCGGCTGGGCCAAAGCCTTCATGCGCGACGTGCCCACCGACGACGAAGCGCTCGCCCTCGAGGAGATCATGGAGGTCGGCCCCGGCGGCAACTTTTTGGCTCGCAAGTACACGCGCCGCCATGCGCGCGACTTCTGGTACGACGATCTCTTCGACCACAGCGTCTTCGACCGCTGGAACGCGGCCGGACGGCAGACCATGCTCGACCGCGTCAAGGCGCGGGTCGCCGAACTGCGCGGCAAGCGCGCCTTCGTGCCCGACCCGGCCCTGCGGGCACGGGTGGCCGAGATCATGCGGGCCGCCGGCAGCGAGCGCCGGGCATGACCGGCGACGGCGGCAGCAAGTGCCGGGCATGACCGGCGACGGCGG
>Ga0182014_10001200_pt1 | contig 34952 bp, 32 predicted proteins | sample 612S2DmetaG_FD_120489 | JGI IMG/M metagenome (GOLD analysis project Ga0182014, IMG submission 120489) | Permafrost microbial communities from Stordalen Mire, Sweden - 612S2D metaG | ecosystem: Environmental > Terrestrial > Soil > Wetlands > Permafrost | place: Sweden: Stordalen | collected... | reverse complement strand
GGCGTCTCGCCTGCCGTACGAGGCGTCTCGCCCGCGTTGGCAGGACCGAGGGCGAGACGCCCCGGTGGCAGGCGAGACGCCTGCCCCACTACTTGAGCACTTGCCTACAAACACAAATACCCGAACTATCACTGAAACATGAATAATCATTCTTACTTACCTCATGCGGTCACGCGCCGAGACTTCCTCAGGACTTCGACGGTGGCCGCCTCCGCGGCCGCCATCGGCACGCTTGACCTGAGCCGCAGCGCCTACGCCGCCGGGAGCGACATTATCAAAGTGGGCATGATCGGCTGCGGCGGCCGCAACTCCGGCGCGGGCGCCCAGGCGCTGGCGGCTGATCCAGGGGCCCGCCTGGTGGCCATGTGCGACATCTTCCGGGATCGCGTCGAGGGTGCGCGCGCGGCGATCAAGCAGGCCCGGGGCGCGCAAGTCACGGTGGAGGACAGTCAGTGCTTCACCGGGTTCGATGGCTACAAGCGTGTGATCGAGGCGTCGGACATGGTGTGCATTGCCAATGCGGCCAAATTCCATCCCTTCCATGCGATCTCGGCGATCCGGGCGGGCAAGCATGTGTTCGTGGAGAAGCCGCATGGCACCGATCCGTTCGGGGTCAAGCTGATGCAGCAGGCCTGCGACCTGGCCAAAGAGAAGAAGCTCTGCATCGTGTCCGGCCTGCACAGCCGATTCCATGCCGGCTATGCCGAAACCATTAAACGCATTCAGGACGGGGCGATTGGCGACGTGGTGAGCATTGAAGAGAACTTCCTGCGGGCGCCCTACGTGGTGACCGAACGCAAACCGGAGTACCGCGAACTGGAGTGGCAGTGCAGCTCGCAATACCATTTTCGCTGGCTGTCGGGGGACGACGTGCCCCAGTCGCTGGTGCACAACATGGATCGCGCAAGCTGGGCGCTGGGGAACGCGGTGCCGATTAAATGCCACGGTCTGGGTGGCCGGTCCACGATGGTGGAACCGATTTACGGGGATGTGTTCGATCATCACTCCGTGATTTACGAGTTTGACAAGGGGGTGCGGGTGTACGCGTTTTGCCGCACCACGGGGGGCTGCTACGACGAGAGCTCAAGCCTGGTGCTCGGCTCCAAAGGCAAAGCCAACATTCTGAGCTGCCGCATTTGGGGCGAAACCAACTGGCGCTGGCAAGGCCAATGCGACCCTTACCAGATTGAGCATGACAGGCTTTTCGCCGGCATTCGCTCAGGCAATCCGATCAATTGTGGGGATTACATGGCCCGCAGCACGATGATTACCGTCATGGGCCAGCTTTCCTGTTATACGGGCAAGGAGGTGAGCTGGCAGGAGGTCATGGCGTCGGACTTCTATTACCCGCCCAAGCCGGAGGATTGCCGGGACGACATGGAGCCGCCGACCAAGCCGGGAGCCAATGGCAGTTATCCGGTGTTGGTACCGGGCCGGACCAAGCTGATTTGAACGGAGAGAGCCGAATTAACCACAGATGGACACAGATGAACACAGATAGGAAATTACTGGTGGGGCTGCTGGTGGTGTGGGTGATGACGGGTCTGAGCTCGCTTTGGGCGGCTCCGGCAGCCGCGCCCGCCCCCGCGACGGAGAAGAAGAGCATTCTGCTGGTCACGGGAGTGGATTACCCGGGGCACCATTGGCGGGAGACGGCGCCCGTGCTGGCTGAAGCGCTGAGCAAGGACCCGCGGTTGGAGGTGTTCAGGGTGGACGATCCCGCTTTCCTGGATTCCCCGGCGATCAACAAATACGACGTCATCCTGCTGCACTTTCAGAATTGGCAACAACCGGGGCCGGGCGAACGGGCCCGGGAGAACCTGCGCCAGTTCGTGGATGGGGGCAAAGGCGTTATGCTCATACACTTTGCGTGCGGCGCATGGTTCGGCGAGTGGCCGGAGTTCGCCCAATTGGCCGGCCGCACGTGGGGCGGACCGGGCCCGGGAGTGCGCCAGCATGATCCCTTTGGCCCGTTCCGTGTCGAGTTGGCCGTAGCGGACCATCCCATCGTGCGCGGCATGACGAACTTTGACACCCAGGACGAGCTTTACACGTGCCTGGTCGGGGATCATCCGATCGAAGTGCTGGCCCAGGCCAAGTCCAAGGTGGACGCGAAATACTACCCGATGGCGTTCGTCTCGCGCTACGGCAAGGGGCGGACGTTTCATTGCGTGCTCGGGCACGATGTCCAAGCGCTGAGCGTGCCAGCCGTGCAGGAGCTTTACCGGCGGGGCTGCGCCTGGGCAGGAGGGCTCGCGCCCGTGACACCACCTGCCGCTCAACCGGCAACCAAGTAATCATATGAGAACCCTACGCATACTGTCACAACACCCAACCGCCGCGGGGCTTGCCCTGCTTCTGGTCCTCGCCTGCTCTGCCGCCGCGGCCGAGCCTCCGATCAGCATCGACTCGAAGGTGGACGTGGGACAGTTGGTAGTGAGTTACCAGGGCCGCAAGCTGCTGGTGTATGCGTTCGCGACGAACCAGTTCAAGCCTTACGTGCGCGAGCTTTACACACTGCGCGGTGAGAATGTGCTGCGCGACTCGCCCCCAGACCATCAGCACCACCACGGGCTGATGTATGCCGTCTATGTCAATGGCATCAATTTCTGGGAAGAGAGAGACGCGCCGGGCGTTGAAAAGCACGTAGAGCTGCCTGTTCACATGGCCAGGGTGGACGCCAGGGGGACGCCGGTGGCGTCTTTTACCGAGATCATCCACTGGCTGGCGCCGACCAATAGGAGCGCGCCCGATAGCCTGGCCGCTGCCCTGCTCCTCGAACAGCGCACCCTCACCGTCACCGTTGACGAGAAGAACCATGAAGTTGCCCTCCGCTGGGACTCGGCGTTTCAGGTCGGGTCCCACGCCGGCAAAGTAACCATTCATGGCCCGAATTATGACGGGCTGGGCCTGCGCCTGCCGGAGTCGTTTAATCACATCGCCAGGTTCCAGAACTCCGCCGATCAGTCTTACATAGGCCCGAACACCCAGAACGTGATTGCCGCCCGGTGGAGCAGCGTCTCAGGGGTGATGGATGGGCGCGAGGTGATGCTCGTCTTGTGTGGGCGCCCGGCCAACGCGCGAGGCGACGGGTTCTTCTTCAGCATGCTTGATCCGTTTGCTTATCTGTCAGCTACGCAAGGCGTGGACAAAGAGCCGCTGGAATACTCCGCCGGCGACAAGTTCAGCCTGAGTTACCTGCTGACGGTCTATTCGGAGAACAAGCCCCCCGAGTTCGTCCGCCGGCGCTGCGAGCTCTGGGAGAAGGAACGCCGATGACATTCCAATTCCAGCTCGGGAGGGCGAGCGTCCCCGCAAGCCCTGATTTCCACGAATGCCCAGAGCAAGTTTGGGCTCGCGAGGACGCTCGCCCTCCCGGTTAGCAATCCACCACTCCAACACTCCAATACTCCAACAATCCACTCAACGCTATGAGCAAGATCCACATTGGCATAAACCTTGAATTCGTCCGCCACAACGACAAGCCCTTTGAATGGGGCGTCGAGAAAGCCGCCGAACTCGGCTACACGCACGTCGAGCCGATGGTCCATTGGGGCCGCGAGCTGCTCAGCGAAGCCGGCTACTTCCACAGCGTCTCGATGCTCGACGACCCGCTGCGGGTCAAGCGCGCGTGCCAGCGGGCGGGCGTGAAGCTGTCCGGCCTCTCGGCGCATACGCCTATTGTAAAGCCCGAGATCGGCACCGAATACCTCAAACAAGCGATTCGCTTCGCCGCCGAGTGCGGTGCGCCGGTGGTCAACACCGACGAAGGCCCCAAGCAGGGTTGGACGACTGAAGCCGAGGACTTCGTCCTGATGCGCTACACGCTGATGGAGGCCTCGAAGGTGGCCGAGCCACGCGGCATCCTGATCGGCCTGGAGTGCCACCAGCAATACACCAAACACCCTGACGGCCTGGACCGCATTCAGCGACTGGTTAAGAGCCCGAGCATCGGCATCAACTTCGATACCGGCAACGCCTTCCTGTGCGGGCACGATCCCTACCAGTGGCTGCGCCGGGTCGTGAAGCGGCTCGTGCACCTGCACGCCAAGGACATCTCCGTGCAACAGGGCGGCGCCGAACGCGGCAAGGTCACGGGAACCCCGGTGGGGTGTGCTTGCGGGGACGGAGTGATTGATTGGAAGAAGGTCATCCAGATCGTCCGCAAAGAGTGCCCGCGCGACATCGTGCTCTCGGTAGAGTGCGGCACGATCGAGCAGGCCGAACGCTCGGTGAAGCACCTCAAGGCCTTGATCAAATAGCCGCGAAGCCCGCAGGCCGACCCTTTCCATCAAGGACGGCTTCCGGTTCTTCTTCTACAGCAACGAGCACCGACCGATCCACGTACACGTTTGCAAGGGCGGCGGCGAGGCGGTGTTCGAAGTGGAGGGCGAGGTCGTGTTGCGCGAGTCGGCCGGGTTGAAGACGCGGGAACTAAAGGACGCCGAGGACCAGGCAGCCGAGCATCAACAGCTTATCATACAGGCGTGGCATGAGCACATTGGCTGACACACCGCAGAAAGCCTTCCATCGCGACGGCCGGATTTACGTTTCGATGGCCAGCGGTTTGGACTTCAGTTTCCCCATTCGAGGCAATCCCCGGCTGGAGGACAAGCCTGACCGCCTGCTGTCAGAGATCGAGGTCTCGCCCTTCGGTTTGCACTGGCCGACCCTGGACGAAGACCTTTCCATCAAAGGGATACTCGCCGGGGCTTATGGGCAGAGGAACGCCAGAAACCTCCACGATTCCCCGGCGAAGCTGGCGGAAATGCCGCCGCACTATGGCCGGAAGGATTGATGAGTCCGTGTCTTACTTGACCTGAGCCAAATTTCCCTTCCCCCTCTCCCTGCCCTGCGGTAGGGTCACCTCCCGTCGGACGGTTGATATGATGATGGACAAACGCGACCAGCCATGCCCCGGGTCTTCCTCGCTCCCATGAGCGATGCCCCACGCCAAACATCGCCGTCGGCGCTGATGCGCTGGGTTCCAGGCCTAGGGGTGTTTCGCGACTACCGGCGCGAGTGGCTGTTGGCGGACCTGCTGGCGGGGGTCAGCGTGTGCGTGGTCATGATCCCGTCGGTCATCGCTTATGCCGGCTTGATGGGCCTGCCTCCGCAGCACGGACTCTACGCCGCTCTCGTGCCGCTCCTGGTGTATCCGTTCTTCGGCAGCTCGCGGCAGGTCATCGTGGGGCCGGATATTGCGATTTCGCTGCTGATTGCCAGCGCCATCGTACCGCTGGCGGCGGGTGACCCTTCCCATGCTGCCGTCCTTGCCGCCACGGTGGCCGTGCTCAGCGGCCTGCTGCTCCTGCTGGGAGCCGGGGTCAAGATCGGCGCGGTTGCCGATTTCCTCTCCAAGCCCGTCCTCGTCGGCTACATGAGCGGCGCCGCCTTGATCCTGGTGGCCTCGCAGCTCGACAAACTGTTCCGCATCCAGCTTGAACACAACGACTTCTTCCCCCGCCTCGCCGAACTCGCCGGCAAGCTGCACCTGGCGCATGGGCCGACCTTGTTCTTTGGGCTGGGCCTGCTCGCGGTGATCTTTGGCTTGCGCCGGCTCACCCCGAGAGTCCCACCGGCCCTGGTGGTCGTCGTTGTTGCGATTGCCGCCTCGCTCGCGCTGGGTCTCGAAGCCCGCGGCGTGGCCGTGATCGGCGCGTTTCCTCGCGGGCTGCCGGGCTTCGCACTTCCCACCGCCGACTGGCGGGAAATCCACACCCTGCTGCCGGCGGCGATCGGCATCGCCCTGCTGACCTACACCGAGGGCATCCTGCTGGCACGCGCGTTCGCCGCCAAGAACGGCTACGAGGTCAACCCCAACCAGGAACTCACTGCGCTCGGCGTCGCTGACGTGTGCACCGGGCTGTTTCAGGGGTTCTCCGTCACCGGCAGCCAGGCCCGGACCACCATCAACGATTCGGCGGGAGGCAAGACCCAGGTGGCCAGCCTCGTCGCCGCAGCTACCCTGATCCTGTTCCTCGTCTTCCTCACACCACTGATTGCGCGGCTGCCCGTGGTGGCGCTGGCCGCGCTGCTCATCTATGGCGGCTCAACGCTCGTCGAGTTTGACGTCATGGTGCGCATCTATAGATTCTACCCGCGCAGCGCAGCGCTCGCCGCGTTGACGACGCTGGGCGTGCTAGCCGTCGGCGTGGTGCCCGGCATCCTGGTCGGCGTGTCCCTCTCGCTTTTGGCCCTGATCGACCGCGTTTCCAACCCGCCCGATGCAGTCCTTCGCATTGTGCCAGGCGAGGGTTTTCACGACCTGGGAGAAGGTGCGGCTGGGGAGACGATTCCCGGGTTCATTGCGTATCGTTTCTATGCGCCGCTGCTCTTCTCCAACGCCAGCCACTTCGTCGAACGCGTGCGCCAACTTGTTGCTGCCAGCCCTAACCCCGTCCGCTGGTTCCTGGTGGATGCCCAGGCCATCACCGACATCGACATTACCGCGGCGGAAGCCCTTCGCGGCCTGAACAACGAGCTCCAACAGCAAGGCATCGCTCTGAAGTTCGCCCATGCCAACCGCCCCCTCCGGCAGATCCTCGAACGCATCGGCTTCACCAGCGAGATCGGCCGCGAGAGCATCTTCCACGCGGTGCATGAAGCTGCCGCAGCGTTTCAGGCCGCCAGCTCCTCGAAGCCTGCCTGAGTTCCCGGGCTCCAAACTCGCCTCATTTTTCCCTTCCCTACCCATGCCGGGGGGCGTATTGTTCAAGCTAGGGCGAAAAGGCACAACCAGATCATATGAACAGCAAAACAGGAGCTACCATGAGAAACATGAATCGCACTATCACGGCGGTTGCGGGCCTGCTCGCAATCAGCGCAAGCTGCGCCCTCGCGCAGGATTGGCCGCAATGGCGCGGCCCCAACCGGGACGCCAAGGCCAGCGGGTTCACGGCGCCGCAGACCTGGCCCAAGGAATTGACTCAGAAGTGGAAGGTGTCCGTCGGCCTGGGCGACGCCACACCGGCCCTCGTTGGCAACAAACTCTACGTCTTCGCGCGCCAGGATGCGGATGAAGTCATCCGCTGCCTCGACGCCGCGAACGGCAAAGAGCTTTGGCAGGAGAAATACGCCGCCCAGGCGGCGTCAGGACCGGCGGCGCAGCACAGCGGCCCACGCAGCTCGCCGGCGGTGGCCGATGGGAAGGTGGTCACGATTGGTGTGGGTGGAGTCCTCTCCTGCGTGGATGCCGCGAGCGGCAAGATGCTCTGGCGCAAGGATGACTTCTCGGGCGCCTGGCCCAAGTTCTTCACGGCCTCCTCACCCATTGTCACCGGCGGCCTCTGCATCGCGCAACTCGGCAGCGAGTCCAACGGCGGCATCGTCGCCTACGACCTCGCCACCGGCGACCAGAAGTGGAAGTGGACAGGTGACGGCACCGCGTACGCCTCGCCGGACTTGCTCACCGTCGAGGGAACCAAGATGGTGGTAACGTTAACCGCGAAGAAGATTGTCGGCCTAGGCGTGGCCGACGGCAAGCTACTCTGGGAGGCCCCGTTCCCTGTCCAGGGCATGAACTACAATGCCGCCACTCCCATTGTGGAAGGCCAGACGGTCATCTTCGCCGGCGCGGGGCGCGGCACGAAGGCGGTGAAGATTGAGAAGACGGCCGACGGCTTCGCGGCCAAGGAGCTCTGGAGCAACCCGGATAACGGGGTCCAGTTCAATTCCCCAGTGCTCAAAGGCGGCCAGATCTACGGTCTCTCCCAGAAAAGCGTCATCTTCTGCCTCGACGCCAAGGACGGCAAGACCCTCTGGACCGCCGAGGTGGGCGGACGCGGCTTTGGGTCCATCGTAGATGCCGGCTCCGTCCTGCTGGCGCTCACACCCAAAGGGGAACTGCTTGTCTTCGAACCCAGCGACAAGGAATACAAGAAGCTTGCTTTGTATAAAGTGGCCGATAGCGAAACTTACGCCTACCCCGTTCCTGCGGGTAAGGGCGTGTTCGTGAAAGAAAAAGACTCCCTCTCGCTGTGGAACATCGACTAGGCCTCATTCATGAAGTAGAAGGTTCAGCTTGACGCGACTCTGACTAGGGGTAGTTTCGTGCGTGTGCAACTGCCAGCGTCAATGGGGGAATCTACGACCGTTCACAGGCCTCAATTTAGGAGTTCTCTCCCTGTTCTATTTTCGTTGGCGATGTGCCTGGCTTTTGGCGCCCTTCCCGCCCACGGCTCCTCCTCGGGCTCCGCGACCTGGCGGCAGTCGGTCGAGGCTGACTGGCTGGACTATGAAGAGAGCCTGGTTGCCACCAATCAGCCTCATCTCCTGCCAAGCGATGATGCGGCCGGAGGTTGCGATGGGGTTAAGGATGGCGGACCAGGATTCCATACGGATAAGCAGGACCAGCCTTGGTGGCAGGTGGACTTGGGCAAAACCCAGCCGGTCGCGCGGGTGGTCATCTGGAACCGCTGCGACTGCTCCGACCGCGCCGCCCGTCTCCTGGTCAAAGTCTCCAACGATGCCCGCGCTTGGACGACCGTCTATGAGCATGACGGCCGCACATTCTATGGCTTCAGCGACAACAAGCCGCTAGTCGTCCAGCTTACCAATCTGCCGGCTCGTTTTGTGCGGATTCAATTGCCGGGCAACGATTACCTGCATCTGGACGAGGTGGAGGTGTTCGGGACGGCGGACGCGGCGAAGAATCTCGCGCTGCACCAGCCGGCTAATCAGAGCAGCCTCTCAATCTGGTCAAAGCCCCATTCTCAGCAGGCCGTTGCAGATATCGATTGGCCGCGGCGCACGCAGGCGGTGCTCGCCTTTTGTGATCGGCTGCTCGCCGAATTGCCTGAGCAAGGTCCGGAGCTCGCGTCTGCGGACAGATCGACTCTCAGGCAACACCTCGCCGCGCTCCACGCCGTGCCTGCCTCGCGCTACGGCCAGGCCCAGTATCTCGAAGCCCGCTGGCTTCAGCGCCGGCTGGCCCTGGCCAATCCGCTCCTGGACTTTGAGTCCATTCTGGTGACCAAACGCGTGCCGGGCAGCTTTAACCACATGTCCGACCAATACTACGGCTGGTGGTCGCGGCCGGGCGGCGGCATTTACCTGGTCAAGCGCTTCAAGACCGAGGAGCCCGTGCTCGAATGCCTCACCGAATCCTTCCACGAACCCGGCAGCTTCCTGCGCCCTGCCCTTTCTTACGACGCTAAGAGAGTGATGTTTGCCTGGTGCAAGCATTACCCGCGCCTCGCCGCCGAGGCCAACAAGCTCGACAAGGCGAACGTTCCCGAGGATGCCTTCTATCACCTGTTCGAGATGAACATCGACGGCACCGGCGTCCGCCAGTTGACGCGCGGCAAGTATGACGATTTCGACGGGCGCTGCCTGCCGGATGGTCGCGTTCTATTCCTGTCCACCCGGCGCGGGCAATTCATCCAGGCCGGGCGCGAGAGCGCCAGCCAGACGTTGGCCCAGGCCGACTTGCCGGATTGCTACGTCCGCTGCGGCGGCGGCCCGGAGCGGCCGGTGGCGGTTTACACCTTGCACGTGATGGAGCGCGACGGCACCGGGCTATGCGCCATTTCTCCGTTCGAGATGTTCGAATGGGAACCCTCGGTGGCCAATGACGGCAGCATCCTTTACGCCCGCTGGGATTACATCGACCGCGACAACATGCCGTTCATGAGCCTCTGGGCCACCCGCCCCGACGGCACCGGCACGCGGCTGATCTATAAGAACTTCACGCGCATACCGCATTGCGTGTTCGAGCCGCGCAGCATCCCCAACTCGGACAAGATCATCTTCACCGCCAGCGGGCATCATTCGCAGACGATGGGCAGCTTGGTCCGCCTTGATCCTTCCGCCGGCACCGAAGGCGCTGACCCCATCACCCGGCTGACACCGGAGGTGTGTTTCCCCGAGGCCGAAGGCTGGCCGGTTTCGTCCTACGCCACGCCGTGGCCGCTGTCGGAGCGGTGTTACCTGGTAAGCTGGGGAACGCCCGGCTCGAAGCATCCCGGGCCAACTGGCTGGGCGCGCTGGCACTCCGTGCCGGATCAGATCAAGGAAATGGGGGTCTTCTGGTTCGACGCCGCCGGCCAGCTTGAGCCACTGTATCGTGACCCAGAGATTTCCACCGTGTATCCAATCCCCGTGCGCCCGCAGCCGCTCCCGCCGGTCCTCGCCGCCCAGACAAAGCCCGATGGCCCTAAAGAAGGCCGCTTCCTGCTGGCGGATGTTTATCGCGGGCTGGGTCAGGTGAAGCGCGGTGACGTTAAGAGCCTGCGCATCGTGGCCGTTCCCCCCAAGACCCATCCGACCATGAACTTCCCTATCATGGGCCTTACTGCCGATGATCCTGGCAAATGCGTTCTGGGCACTGTGCCCGTCGAGACTGATGGGTCGGCCTGGTTTCGCGTGCCCTCGGGCGTGACCCTGTTCTTCCAGGCGCTCGACTCGCAGGGTCTCGCCGTCCAGACCATGCGCAGCGCCACGTACGCGCAGCCGAGCGAGACTGTCGGCTGCGTTGGCTGCCACGAACCGCGCACCCAGACCGCCTCCGCCAAGCCGGTGCTCGCGGCGTTGCGCGAGCCTTCTCGTATGACGCCTGGGCCGGAGGGCTCCTGGCCACTGCGGTTTGATCGTTTGATCCAACCCGTGCTCGACCAGCAATGCGTTTCCTGCCACGCCCCGGGGGCCAAGGATGCCAAGGCCGCCCAATTCGACCTCTCCGCCGCCAAGTCCTATGAATCCCTGGTACGCTACGGCAAACCCAGCCTCGCTGATCAAATCACGCATGGCTATCGCCAGGGCTTCTCCAAACCAGGCGAAGGCTTGGCCGCGACCAGCGCTTTGCTAGCCCTGCTGTCCAAGCCAGAAGGCCATTACCAGGTCAAGCTGGACGCCAGCGCCCGGGAACGCTTCGCCGTCTGGATGGATACCTACGCGCAGCGGCTCGGCTCCTTCAGTGCCGACCAGGAGCGCCGCTTGGAAGACCTGCGACGCGCCTGCGCCGACATTTTGACGGATCCCGCCCCCCCAACTCATGCCGCCGTGGGACAACACCCACTCAGCACCGCCTCTCTAACAGGACGCAACTAACACCGTTGACCCGTGCGTCGAGACGCTTGGAACGGTGCGTGCAGGGTGACCTTCCGCATCTGGTGTAGTAAACCAACTGCTCCAGCGTTGATCCCGGGCTGCGCCCGCCGTGATACGGCACCGGTGCGTTTTCTGCGTTCTGACACCTGACTGCTGATTTCCTCCTTTGTGCCCCGCCGATTCCTTGACACTGCGCGGAGGGATCGAGCAATGCACCGGTTTGCGCTGGAAACCTTGCCCAGGAGCTCCCAGAATGGACGCCATGAAGAAGTCGTTGTTTCTGTCGGCTGTAATGGTGTTCGCTCTCCAGATTGCCAACGCGCAGTCCACGGGGTTTCTGCAGGCGAAGAACTCGCGGATTGTCGATGGGCAGGACCGAGAGGTAATACTGCGGGGGATGGGGTTGGGCGGTTGGATGTTGCAGGAAGGCTACATGCTGGGCATCAACCGAGAAGGGACTCAACACTCCATCAGAGCTCGGATCACCGACTTGGCCGGCCCGGAGGACTGCGCGAAATTCTACCAGCTCTGGCTCCAGAACCACATGACCCGTGCGGATGTGGACCTGCTGGCGAAAGCGGGCTTCAACAGCATCCGCCTCCCGATGCACTACAACTTGTTCACCCTGCCCATCGAACAAGAACAGGTCAAAGGCGAGAACACCTGGCTGACTCCTGGATTCGACATGGTTGATAACCTGCTGTCGTGGTGCAAGGCGAATCGGATCTATTTGATCCTCGATCTGCACGCTTCGCCAGGAGGGCAAGGCAAAGATGCCAACATCTCGGATGCGGATCCTTCGAAGCCTTCTTTGTGGGAAAGCGAGTTGAACCGGCAAAAGGCTATCGCTCTTTGGCGGAAGCTGGCGCAGCGCTATGCCAGCGATCCCTGGATTGGGGGCTACGATCTGCTCAACGAGCCAAACTGGACGTTTGAAGGCAAAGATAAGAACGGCAAAGAGGACTCCTCGAACCAGCCGATCTGGGAGCTTTATCAGGCGATCACCCACTCGATCCGCGAAGTGGACACAAACCACATGATCATCATCGAAGGCAATGGGTGGGGCAATAACTACAATGGTTTCCCCGGCCCCTGGGACAGCAACATGGTCTTCAGCTTCCACAAATACTGGAATCCTAATACGCCCGAAGCAATCGCGCGGTTCCTCTCCCTGCGCGAGACATTCCATGTGCCGCTCTGGCTGGGCGAAAGCGGGGAAAACTCAAACGAATGGTTCCGGGATTGCGTCGCCCTGATGGAGAAGAACCATATCGGCTGGGCTTGGTGGCCGTATAAGAAGGTGAACTCCGGTTCCTGCGTGCTGACGGTCAAACGTTCGGACGATTTCAAGAAGCTGGTAGATTACTGGAACAGAGGTGGAGAGCGTCCCTCAGCGGAAGTGGCTCACAAGGCTCTGTTCGAGTTGGCGGAAAACCTCAAGGCCGCCAACTGCCGCTATAATACGAACGTGGTGCAGGCATTGATCCCGCGCGACTGAACAGTAACAGGATTTTGCGGTTTGCGCCCAGCCGATTCATTGCCGCAGCGGGGGTGGACCGGGCAGTCATTCAGGAACAAGAATGGGCCAGGGTAGCTGCCAACAGTGAAGAGTGCTGGGGTACGCGGGTTAGGATTTCCACAAGTGGCTATCTCAAGCCTATCCCTTTCTTGCTCATTTCTCGAAACCGAACTCGAGCTCGTTGGCCCAATGGGTGGACCAGTCGTTGTGGAACGCAAAACAGTTGTCTTTCGACACGCTTCGGCCCGCCGCAAGCTCGAATGCGTTCCCGCCATTGTTGACCCGGAAGCTGAACTTGACCGTTTGGCCGGCTTCGATCCGCCGCTTCACCTCAGGCATTTCGCTCCAGGGAATGGCGCACTCAACAACGCTCTCTTTCACCACGAGCCTGGCGTTGCCTTTAACCGGGCCGCCGTCCAATGAGGCGCGCGGCTGGCGGGGAAAGAAGTGCTTGCGCACCATGCCGGGACGTTGCAGGCAGAAGATCTCAGTGCCGCCCCCAAATTGATCGCCTACCCGATTGAGGGCGAACTCGTAATCCGTGTCAAAGTAAGTGCAGAAGCGCGGCATGGTTCCGGGTGGATACCGGTGATGGTCCTTCTTTTCCGGCGCGATGACATTGAAGGCAATCTGCACGTTGTGCTTGCCGTTGCCAGAGGGGACATCGAAGTCTTTGCGGTAAGAGTAATGCCGCACGCCCGATGGCCAAGTTAACTCTTTGCCCTTGCTGAGGACCTTATCGGGATAGAAATAGTCATCGTCGTTGCGGGTTTCAAAGCGCGGCAAGCCCTCCATACTCGGCACCTTGGCGGCAAAATAGAAGAACTTCTCGTCGTAGGCCATCCAGGCCGTAGCCGTACCGCCGCCGCTTTGTGGTTCCCAGTCCTTAAAGGGAAGGTAAGCTTTTTCTGTCTCGCTAGCGCCCACGCGCTGCGCGCTCGTCTGTGGGATGACCCCTTGCCAGTCATCCAGGTTGCCATCGATGGTCACAGTGCGTTTGGCAATTTGATTCACGTGCATGAGTTCCGCGTGCTTCACTGTGCCGCCCTCCCCGTCGTCAAAAGTCGCCATGAGCCTATAGTTGTTGTCGGGCGCTGCCTGGCCGCCGAGGACTGCCACGAAAACTTCCCGGCTTTCCTGGCCACCAAGCGAGAGGGTCTGTTCCCTGGGTTCGACTGCGAGACCGTCAATCTTCACCGTAAGCTTCCCTTTCACGGGGCGATCCAGCACATCCGTGATCCTGAGCTTCAGCTTCGGCTGGTCACTGATCGGCGCTGTCAGGTCGCTGGCCACGATCTCCACGGGGTCAACGCCGATGATCTTCGCCTTGGCAATGGCTTTGAGCAGCCGGGCAAAAGAGCCGCGGCTCCCATCCGTGCGCAGGAAATAGCCGAGGTTGTTGAGCGGGACGATGATCTTGCCGGCTTGCGGCGCCAGAGGATTGGCGTAGAAGTCGTAGAGGATAAACTTGCCGCCTTCATCCGGCAGCTCCAAACGGGCGTTTGGCGCGAGGGCCACGGAACGGAATAAGGTCCGATTCTTGTCGTAGCTGGCGCTCAGGTCGCCCGTGATGACTACGGTGCCGTCCTCTGGATTTGCCGGCCCAGCCCGCTCGTCGCCAACGCGCTGCCGCAAGCCGTTAAAGACAAATACCCAAGGCAGGCCGTTCTTGAAGAGAATCTCCTTAAACTCGCGCTGGCCAATGAAATGCTGGCATGCCGCTACCGACGCGCCGGGGGACCAGACTTGGGCCACGGCGTATTCTTTGCCGCCGATACGGTGCTTCTCCGACGTGAATACGTTCCCCGCATAAATGCCCGCCGTCCGATCCTGACCCATGGCCCGCATCGAGGCGATGACAGCGGCCACCCGGTCGTCTGAGTTGGCCACCCAGCTTTCTGTGTCCCAGACCCGCACCCGTCCGTACTCGCCTTTGCGGTTCATCCATTTGGGTTCCAGCACGGGGTCGGCGGCGAGCGGTTGATAATGAATGCTCACGAAATCCAGCCAGGGCAGGAAGGTATCTTTGCCATCGCAGAAAAGCTTGTCCCGGGTATTGGCGGATGAGCAGGCGCCGCCGATAAGGACTTTCACGCCAGCCTCTTTGCGGGCCTCGATCACCGCCTCGGCCATCACCTGGTAGAGCTCGCGGAAGCGCGGGATATCCGCGCCCCAACCGCTAATGGAGACGCCTTCCCAAGGTTCATTCCAGAGTTCGACGGCATTGACCGGTCCTTTGGGCCAGCCATGTCTTGAAATCACGTCCTTGAGGTAGCGCTTGAACTCCGGGTCAAAGGAGGGCAACCAGGCGAGATCTTCCTTGATCCCTTCGATGCAGGTGTTATCCGGTTTGAGCCAGGGGCGGCCCCTGCCCAGTGGTTGCTGCTCGGCGGGTGTGTTGCCGCAGCCGACCGTGAGCATCAGGGTAAGGTCATTCTCCATGGCCCAGTCGATGTGGGCATCGCCGATGGTGTTGTAACCGCCTTCAACCCGGGCGCCTTTTACCCCGAGCCGCTTGAAGACATTGAACACCTGCGGGGACATCTCGTGCGGCCATCCCAGGTCCATCGCATAGGTGGGCAACCGCTCACGGCCAGGCTCCGGTGCCGGCACACGCACGCAGGTGCAACCAAAGGCGCGTCCTCGCTCTCCCAGTTCGAGGATGACAGCGTAACCGCCAAATGCATTGCCTATCTGAGGACTCACGCTAAAAGTGCCCCCGTCCGCGGGCAGATCCACCTCCGCCGTGGCGGTGCTGGTTTCGGCAATCTTGAAGACAATGGGCTTCCACCAGTCGCCTGGTTTACCCTTGGTGCCGTATTGGATAACCTGAGCTCGAACCTGGCCTTTGTACGGTTGGCCCGGCTTGAGGAAGAATGTGAACACGGCCTGCTCTCCCGGCCAGAGGACGTTGGCGCCCTCGTTGCACTCGATTTGCTGAACGGTCCACCCCTTGGCAGAGAGGTTAAAGCTCTTGTCGAAATCTTCCATCGCGCTGCCAGTCGTCATCTGACCCGACGCGCTGAACACGACGCAGGAGAAAGCACTCGCCACCAGACCGAAGGCATGTTGAATCTTCATAAGTATTTCATTTGATTGAAGTTCCTTTCGCCCCTTTATCCGCTGGATTGAGCATGATGGATTTCAGTCCAATCACCTTCCAGGGGGCCTTGTCGGTCTTGGGTTTGACCGACAACGTGATGGTCCCAGGTTGGTCAAGCGTTACCTGGCCCAGCGACTCAGTGATGTACTCCGCCCAGGAGCCGGTCGGCTTCGAACTGCCGACGAGGTTTTGCGCACCGACCTCGACGGAGAATTCGCTGTCCTCTGCTCCGGGGTTGCAGGAGTAGGTGGCGGAAACCGCAAAAGTGCCAGGCTTGGTCAGCTTGATCTCCCATGAGACGAAGTCGTGCGAATCGCCCCAGTAACCGATCTGATCCTTGCCGCCGCCCTCTTCGTACTGCGGCGAGTTACCGTGGATCGTCGCGTCGATGGCGCGGCACAGGATGCCACCGTCAGCTTGTGGCGTGACCACGTTGGCCGCGACGGGCACGGGTGCCGGCTTCAAGTCAGTCCCGATGATCCTCAAAGCGAACACGTGATCGCACGGCCTTTCTTCAGGCAGGGTGACGATCAAGCCGGCGTCGGTTTGTTCCCAGGCGAGTTTGCCGCGGTGACCAAGCAGACTGACCTTGCGCACCTTGCCAGCAGAAGTCGCGAGTGAGCGAACGACGAACCGACCGTCCTCGGGCCAACCGAGCGCCAGAGCGTAGAGACTCCGGCCACTGGCGGTGAAACGGATGTCCCGGGCGGTGTAGCGCAATTTGCCTTCGTTGAACCCGCCGCTGTTCACTCGCGAAGGGCCTTCGCCAAACACCTTCCACGGGCGCGTGCCGAAAATGGCTTCGCCGTTGACGGGCATCCATCGGGCCAATTCGTCGAGGATTTTAAGTTCGTCGTCGTCGAGCGTGCCATCTGGGCGCGGCGGGAGGTTTAGGAGCAGATTGCCGTTCTTGCTAACGATGTCGGCCAGCATCTGGAGCACGAGCGTCGCGGACTTATAGCGGTGTTGCTCGAAGAGGCGGACGTCGTAGTACCAGTCCCCCACGCAGGTGTCGGTCTGCCAGGGTTCGCCGCGGATGTCACCCATGATGCCGCGCTCGAGGTCCTGCACCCACATGCCTTGGGGATCCTGTTTGCAGGTGTACACAGCTTGCAGTTTGCCGTGATGGTCCCGCAGGTTCTGGTTGTAGAAGTGAGCGACCAGTCGGCGGCCCGTCTCATCGAATGGGAATCCGCTGTCGGAATAGAGCAGGTCGGGCCGGTAGCTGTCCACCAGGTCCCTGATGCGATTATACCATTCTTGCTTCCACGTCTCGGGCACGTTGTCCAGCCAGCCCTGGGCGTCCTTGTTGCCAGCGTGATACAGATCCGCAAACCGCGGATCAGCGCCGTCGTAGGGCACGCCGGCCATCGGGCCTGCTTTGTCGGCCCGCTTGGTGACGCTGAACCAGTTGAAGCTCGCGCCCAGATGTTCGGTGACGCCAAACCGCAAGCTGTACTTGTCAGCGGCCTTCTTCCATTCGCCCACGATGTCACGTTTGGGCCCCATGTTGACGGAGTTCCACTTATGGAATCTGGAATTCCAGCAATCGAAGTTGTCATGGTGCTGGGCAATAACGCAGAAGTACTTCGCGCCTGCCTTCTTGTAGAGGGCCATGAGCCGTTCGGGGTCCCACCGCTCGGCCTTCCAGAGCGGGATAATGTCTTTGTAGCCGAACTTGGACGGATGGCCGTAGTGGGCGACGTGATACTTGTATTGCGGGCTGCCCTCCTCGTACATCTGCCGGGCGTACCAGTCGCCTTGCATCGGCACCGCCTCCGGCCCCCACACCGCCCAGATACCGAGCTTGGCGTCCCGGAACCAGTCGGGACATCGGTATTGCTTCAACGATTCCCACAGTGGCTGGAACGGACCGTCTCCAACCCCAGGTTCAGGCTTATCGGCAGCCGTCAACGAATTGGCGGCGAGGGCGGTGAGCAACGCTGCGAGCCACACAGCACCTCTTGTATTTCTAATCATTTCTGCGTCTTTTCTATCGCCGCGCGGTAAGCGCTGTCATCATGCGGCAGCTTCCAGCCGTCGATGGATGCTGGGAGCGTTGGCCGATGCGTGGCCCACATCTCGTTGACGAAGGCGTCCCACGCCTGACCTTGCCGCGCCCAATCCGCGTTGTGATCCCGGCCGGTCGCCGTCTTGATCGTCTGCACGAAGGTCGCATCGTCTTCGTACATCCAGCGGTCCAGGTAATCAAAGAAGGCGTCATGGTTCCAGGCTTTCTCGGCGTGCATGAGCCGAAGCGCCAGTGCCTGCGCGACCCACCCGATGCTGGTGCAGCACCGGCGATACGACTCGCTGGTGTTCTGGCCGTCCTTCCACTGCGGGGGAGGTGTGTGCTCGTAGGGTCCCCAACCGCTGCCGCGGGATCGACCCTCGCCTGTAGCCGCATCGATGCCCGAGTGCCCGGCGAAAACGACCTTCGCGCCGGTCCAACAATCGCCGTAGGCCGTCTGCTCGTCTTCGCCAAAACTGAGCTTGGGATACGACTGGTTGATATTGGCCAGTTGGGCATCGCCCAGGAGGAGCCCGGCAAAGACAATCGGAAGCTTGCGCCCGCTGCCGTGCCCGCCCCAGCAGGTCCAACCCGGATGGCCAGCGCGAACCATGCCAGCGAGGTCGATGCCCACCTGGACGTAGTTCACCAGCAGCGGCTCCTTCTGCGCGGGTTTCAGGTCAGTGCAAAGCAGCAGCGCGGAGATTCCGACGACGCGCCCATACTCCAGTCCATATTGGGGCATGTTCTCGACCGGCTCTTCGAAGCCGAAGAAGCACGTGCCCACCCAGGGCCGCTGCGTGAAACGAATGTACTGCGTGACCTTTGGGACGCTGGGCGTGGCCGCAGCGCTCGGGAGCAAATCACGATGGAGGTCGCGAGCGAGGCAGCTCTTCTGCTGGCGATCGCAGAAGGCCGGGCGAAACGCGTCCGGCGGCTTTGGCGCGTCCACGCAGGTCAGAATCGCGGCGGCACGAATCGGACTGCTGTCGCCTTCCCCGCGCTCGATCTTGTTTCGCAACTGCGCGTGCAGCACCAAGCCTCTGGGCATGCTGATAGTCGAGACGAGTGAATCGCCAGGCCTCATCACTACTGGCAATTTCTGGATGAGAGAAGGATCGAAGTAATTCCGCACGCCGCTATCGTAGGCGACCTTCATTTGCGCCGGCGGATTGAGCATGAAACCATTGCGGACCCGCTGGCCTTCTGGACGCTCCTTGTCCATGCCATCCAATTCGCGCCGTGGAATCTCCGCGCCGTAGAGCGGCCTCGGTTCAATGGCCTTGACCGTCACCGGCCCCACGATATACCAGTCGCCGTTGACGAACTGCCCGACACGCGCCGGCTGTTCGAAGGTCCACGTGATGCCGTACTGCGAGAGGCTTTGCTTCAGCGGCAGGTCATCGAGCTTGGACGTTTGGGGAGCATCAGCCTGGCTGTAAATTACGATTGGCCGCCTCATGGCAGTGTCCGCGGCAATCGATTTCTCATCGTAGGGATCAGCTTCACTGGGCGGCGCCACCACCTTAACCGGGCCACCGAGCGTGAAGGAGACCTTGTCCACCCAGACCGTCTGCGCATCCCCCGGACCGCTATCACCCCAAATGGCAATCTCATTGAAGCCTTTCAGGTGCGTCTTGCTCGAATCCACGGCGGGAATTTCTTTGTCGTTGTGCAGCACCCGCAGGCCGTCCTCTGCATCGAAATCGAACGTCCATTTGTGCCAAGCAGCGGGAGCGCGATTCACGCCGAGCCAGAACAACTGCTCGAACCAGTCCTTGCCCTCGCAGGCCGTGGCGGTGTAGCCCTCTGCCCCGCCCAGGTAACTGGCGTAGAGAATACCCACGGCCAGCACCCGGCCGTCGCTTTGGACAAGCCCCCAGCGTGGGCCGGCGCGACTGACCTTCGCGTTTTCGGGCCGTGCGCCGTCATCATACACCCACAATTCGACCTTGCCCGAAGCGTCGTCGTCGCGGAGCCGGAGGAGTGCCTTGCTGTTGGGGCCGAGCTTGAGTGAGCCGCCTGGGCCCGCGCGGCTTTTCGTCAGGTCAATGGTCACGTCACCCGTGAGGGTCCATGCGGCCAGCGCCGCGTTATTGTCAAAGCTCAGAGTCCTGGCAGACACGACCTCGGGTGGCGCGGCGGTTGTAGATTTCTCCTGCGCAATGGCCGAAATAGGCAGACAAGCAAGTGCCGCTGCCAACAGGCCCGCCCCCAAGCTCTCGCACCTCATAAGTCCGCACGATGCAGGTTCATCGCGGGGAGCTTGGCACAAGCGCGGACCGATTGGCCAGCAGACTTTTTATCCGCCCTCACGTCAAAGCACAACATGACGTCCTGGTCACGAATGTAGAGCTTCCCATTGGCGACGACTGGATGCGGCCAACTATTCTCCGAGCTTCGATTGGGCTGGTCAAAACGGCCCTTTTCCTTGTAGCCGTCTGGGGTAGCCTCGACCAGCGCAATGACGCCTTTTTCGTGCATGCCTTGGGTTGGGTGCTCTACTGGAACAACTGCGGCGCAAACTCGCGCAAATACTCGCGCCAGTTATCCCAGGTGTGCGCACCGCCGCTCTCCTTGAAGGTGACCTCGAACTGGTGCTTCTTGAACATCTCCACCGTGGCCCGCGAAGTGGCAACGAGGAAATCATCCTTCCCGGTGGCGAACCAGAACAGCTTCAGCCCGTCCTTCAGCTTGGCGTCGTCGAGGATGGCCTTATTGCTCTCTTCGAAAGCAGGGCCTTGAGGCGGATTGCCGCCCGGTCCGCCCGTGATGCCGAAAATGCCGGAACTGAACACGCCGAGATAGGCGAACTTGTCCAGGTGCGGGATGCCAATGTTCAGTGTGTGCGCCCCGCCCATCGAGAGACCAGCCATTGCGCGGTGCTGGCGGTCGGTGTAAACGCGGTAGCGCTTCTCCATCTGGGGCATGATGTCGGCGACAAACTCCGGCTCGAATCCGCCCGAGAGCGGCATCCCGAAGCTGAACGGGCCCGTATGCCCGTGCGGCATGACGACTACCATCGGCTTCGCTTTACCGGCGGCGATGAGATTATCGAGAATGAACCCGGCGCGGCCCACGCTGCTCCACGAGTCGTCGGAATCAAATGCGCCGTGCAGCAGATAGAAGATCGGATACTTGCCTTCCCCCGACTCGTAGCCCGGCGGCGTGTAAACGTGCAGCCGGCGGAAACGCTTAAGCGTCGTGGACCAGTAAGTCACCGCGGAAACCGCGCCGTGCGGCACGTCCATTGTATCCAACCAGCCGGCGCCCGGCACCTGCACGAGGCTCCAGGTGTTTTCGTTGGACTCGCTGGTCTTGGGATTGCGTGGGTCAACCACCGTAATACCGTCCACGTTGAAGCTGTAACGATAGGCCCCGGGCTCGAGCGGGCCGACCGTCACTTCCCACACGCCATTGGTTCCCTTGGTCATCCCCTTGGCTTGGGCGAAACCGATGCCGGGGATGTCACCGCTGCTGCCCAGTCTTACTGCCTCAGCCTTGGGCGCGAGGATGCGGAAAGTGATCTGGCGATCCGCCGATACTTCGGGCGAAACGACCTGCGGACCCTGCTGGCCGCGCGGTTGCGCCCGGATCGACGGAACGAGCGCGAGAGTGGCCAACATAGCGGCGACGATCAAAAAGGAGGGGTTTCTATGAGTTTGCATTGCGGTTGTGGTGTATGGGTTATGAATAGTGTGAATGAACAACTGCCTTTTAGTCTCACTCGTCAGGCCCCGATGCTGCCAAACGCGGGCAGTGATGTCAAACGGACGGCTTCGCCCTTTCACCCTGTATGGGGCGACAAAAATTGTCGCATTGGCAATAGCCGGAAATCCTGAAAGGATTCCGTAATCCAGCCCAGCAACCCGGTTTTCATTCTGCATTCCACATTCTGCCTTCTTCATTCCCCTTCCTTCCCCACAACCTGGGTCTCGGCTCCGCTCTCCGCTTCGCCCGCTCTCCCCAACCCAAGCATCTTCATTTCACTCTGTATAGGTGTACAAAATTTGTCGCCTACACCGTTACCGCCGTGTTTGCAATGGGTTACGCCATTTCTGGAGTCCTCGATCCGCTGCGGGTCGCGGATTCCCGGGTGCCCAAGCCCTTGCACAAGGCAGATCGCGGCTGAACGTGTGTGCGCGCCCAGTCTCCCGAGACGCCAGACGCGCGGCGACGGGCGCAGAGGGTCGCCATCACCATTCCCGGGCAGAAGTGGACATCCCTGGCGGAGCGGTTGCATCACTATTACACCGCCCTGCAACGGCCCCATCTTCATCATTCATCATTCATCATTCTTCCTTCTCCCCCCCCCGCCCTCTATTCGCGACTTGTGCCAAACCTCGGCCGTCATCGCCGTCCCATCAATTGCAGCCTTCAGTTTTTACCCTTCATCGGGCGCAATTCGACACTGCCACCGAACCGTAGTAGCGTAAGCCTCCGGCTTGCGAAGTCCGCTAACCCTCTGGGTTGGCCTGGTGGGCGCTGGGCTCGGGTCGGAACTCAACAAGCCAGAGGCTCGCTTGCACCACGCAAGCCGGAGGCTTACGCTACTAGCCTGAGGGTAATTTGCTCGCTAGGCATCAAACGAGAGGCCTAAAAAGACCCATGCACCTCATTTACTTCGACGAGTCAGGGCAAACCGGAACCAACCTCGCCGACCCCGTCCAGCCCGTCTTCGTGCTTGGCGCGCTAGTCGTGCCGGAGTCGCTATGGTTGCCCCTTGAGAAAGACCTGCAGGCCGCCATCGACAAGCATTTCCCGGCACCGCGCCCAGACGACTTCGAAATCCACGCCACCGAAATCAGCAACGCCCGGAAATCCTATTCCAAGCAGTTTCCCGTCGCCCACCGCCTCGCTTTCCGTGACGATTGGTTCCGCATTTGAGAAGCAAGCCGGCCGCAGCCCGACGGAGATGGATCACTTCCACGAAGGCTACGACGTGGAATCCCGCAACCCCGCCGGCGAAATCGAGCGGTATATCGAAGTAAAAGCCATCAGTGCCGCCTGGGGCGAGCGCGGTGTAACCCTGTCGCAGCCGCAATTCACCCACGCCCAGCAACTCAAAGACCGCTATTGGCTTTACGTCGTGGAAAATCCCGGCACCCCTTCCCAAGGCATCCACCGCATCCAAAACCCTGCCCTTCAGGTCAAAAGCTTCGCCTACGATCACCGCTGGCAGATCCTGGCCGAAGCCCAAGTTTCCATGTGAGCTACCGCCATGAAAATACTTCTTGCCATCATCCATAATTTCATTCACCCTTGGGATGAATGATATTTGACAACACATCAGATCTGTGGAACTTTCATTTAAAAACAACAAATTGGCGAAGGTGCTGAACTCCGAACGAGAGCTCGTCCGTTCCTACGGAACCGACAATGGTCGCCGCATCGGACTGCGGCTCCAGAATATCCGCGACGCCGCCACCCTTGAGGGCCTTTCAAAACTGCCTCAAACACGCGTCCACGAATTAGCCGCAGACCGCAACGAGCAAATCTCCGTGGACGCCAAGCACCCCTACCGCCTCATCCTCATCCCCAACCACGATGAAACGCCCAGAAAGCCCGACGGCGGGCTGGACTGGGCGCGCATCACGAAGGTGCAACTCATCGAAATTACCGACACACATTAATTATGAGCACCACCAACACTCTCTTGTTTGAACCGGATTACGCCATTCACCCTGGCGAAACGCTTGCCGAAACTCTCGAAGAACTCGGCATGTCTCAGGCCGAACTCGCCCAGCGCATGGGTCGGCCTCTGCAGATGATCAGCGAAATCATCCAGGGCAAAAAGGCCATCACCGCTGAAACCGCTCTCCAACTGGAGCGCGCCACCGGAGTCCCTGCCAACTTCTGGAACTCCTCCCAGCGTAATTACGAAGCCACCCTGGCACGCCTCCAGGAGGACCGCGGGCTCGCGCCCGATTCCTCCTGGATTAAACAATTTCCCCTCAAGGCCCTAATTGAGAAGGGTTGGGTTCCCCAACTTGATTCCCCCGCCGAGCAGCTCCGCACCCTCCTCAACTTCTTCGGCGTTGCCGGCATTAAAGAATGGAAAGCCATTTGGACTGCACCAGAAGTCGCCTATCTCAAATCCTCCGCCTTCGAGGCAAACCCCATGGCCGCAGCCGCCTGGCTCCGTCAAGGTGAACGCCTCGCTCAGCAAATCCGAACCGAACCGTACAATCAGGACCAATTCATCAAAGCGCTTTACGCCATACGCCGGCTCACCAACCTTAGCGCCGAGGACTTCGTTCCCAAGGCGACCGAACTCTGCCGGTCCTCGGGCGTCGCCCTCATATTCGTCCCGGAACTCCCCCCAACCAGGGCTTACGGCGCTACCCGCTGGCTCAGCCCCACCAAAGCGATCCTCCAGCTCAGCCTCCGCGGCAAAAAAGACGATTCCCTCTGGTTCACCTTCTTCCACGAGAGCGCACACATCCTCAAGCACGGTAAACGCGATATCTTTATCGAGGCCAAGGACGGCACCAGCGACGAGGAGACCCTCCGCAAAGAGCACGAAGCGAATACCTTCGCCTCCGAATTCCTCATTCCGAAACACAAGCTTGCTGCTTTCCGCCAATATGGGCGTCTCAGCGCGCAAAGCATCGAACGATTCGCCACCGAACTCGGCGTCGCCCCTGGCATCGTTGTCGGCCGTCTGCAGCACGAAAAGCTGATCCCCTACACCCACCTCAACGGTCTCAAACAAACTTTCTGCTTCAAAGAAGAGGCGGCCTAACCACAGCCTCAATGCTGCCACCAATTAGCTTCGCGATGAGCCGACACACATCAGTCCCATGCCAACAATCACATCCTCAACGAGAAGCGGGCGGAATACGGGGAACAGATTGTCTCCGCGCTGGGGAGACAATTGGAAATCGAATTCGGCCGGGGCTTCTCCGAGAAATCCCTCCGTCACATGATCCGTTTTGCCGAGGTCTTTCCCGACGACAAGATTGTCTCCGCACTGCGGAGACAATTAACCTGGACCCATCTCAAGCAAATCATCTACCTCGACGATCCCCTCAAGCGCGACTTCTACGCGGAGATGTGCCGCATCGAAAACTGGAGCACGCGCACACTGGATAAGAAAATCGGCGGGATGCTCTTCGAACGCACCGCCCTTTCCCGCAAGCCGGCCAAGCTGGCCGCACTCGAACTGAAGCAACTGCGCGAAGAGGACAAGCTCACCCCTGACCTGGTCTTCCGTGACCCTTATTTCCTCGACTTCCTCGGCTTGAAGGACCGCTACATCGAGAAGGACATCGAGGATGCCATCATGCGCGAGATGGAACAGTTCATCCTTGAGCTTGGCGTGGGCTTTACCTTTGTCGCCCGCCAGAAGCGGATTTCCGTGGATCAAGACGATTACTACCTGGACCTCCTGTTCTTCCATCGCGGGTTGCGGCGCCTGGTGGCCATCGACCTGAAGCTGCGGGATTTCCGGCCCGGCGACAAGGGCCAGATGGAGCTTTATCTGCGCTGGCTGGACAAATACGAGCGCAAGCCTGGCGAGGAGGTGCCAATCGGTCTGATTCTTTGCGCCGGAAAAAAGCACGAGACGGTGGAACTTCTCGACCTCGAAAAGAGCGGCATCAAAGTCTCCTCCTATTGGACCGAGGTTCTTCCCAAAGCGGAGCTGGAGCGTAAACTCCACCAAGCCGTCCGCCTCGCCCGCGCCCGGCTCGGGGAAAAGACGCGGAGACTTCGAGACGCGAAGACACGGAGACACGGAACGCGTTACCATTATGGCTAACATCCGCTCCTTCAAAGAACTCAAGGTCTGGCAGCGCTCGATGGAAGCGGCGGTGTCCGTGTTTGAACTCAGCAAGCGATTCCCTGACGCTGAAAAGTACTCATTCACCGACCAGATTCGTCGCGCCTCCCAGTCCGTTCCGTCGAACATCTCCGAAGCATGGCGCAAACGCCGCTACGCTGCCGCGTTCGTCAGCAAGCTCAATGATTCCGAAGGCGAGGCTGCCGAAACCCAAACCCGTCTCGAATTGGGTCGCCGCTTCGGCTACGTAGCGGCAGCCGACGCCGCCCGTCTGGACCAGGAATACGAGGAAATCCTCGCCATGCTCACCGACATGGCCAGCCACCCTGAACAATGGACGCTCCGCAAATGAATCTCCGCGTCTCCCCTCTCCGCGTCTAAATGTCTTCTTTTCCGTCCATCCGAATTGAAGGCGGTTTGCTCGGGCCGGAGTTGCTCGATCAGGTCATCGCCGCCGACGTGCCCGGCCAGAAACCTGCCGACTTCGGCTTGGAACCAAAGCGCAACCTCACGGACGAAATTGCCGCCGCCTTCGCCGATTCCCGCGCCCTCTGGGGCGTCTTCCAGAACCGCCTGTCCCACCTTTCTGAAGCTGACCTCGCCAACAGCATGACCCGCGATTCCTGGGTCATCCCCTTCCTGAGTCTCCTGGGCTACGAACTCACCTACAATCAACGCTCCCACGAAATTGACGGTCAAACCTTCGCCATCTCCCACTCTACCGCTTCACCTCGCCCATCCGACCCGTCCCGCCGAAGCCCCCGAGCGGAGGCGGATGGGAGAGGGACCAAGGCCGAACCCTCAACCCTCAACCCTCAACCCTCAACCACAGTCCGGCCCGGCCCCCTCAACCCTCAACGCTCAACCCTCAACGACAGCGAACCCCGCCCACCCACCTGCGACCGGCTTTCAGCGCTCAGCGACATCCCGGGGCTGTCGGCGCCGGCTCCTTCCCCACCCCCGGACCGGACCCAGAAAGTTGCTGGCAACCTCCTCAACCGAAAAGAAGCCAGACCTCGAACCGTCAAAACCTTGACCGCCTTTATCAAGGCACAGCTCAACAACCAAGCCACCGACGTGGCGGTCGGCGAGGTCCTGGCACAGTTGAAACAGGGCGGCATGCTCACTCTGCCGGACGGCAAGGTGACCTACCCGCCCGCAACCATTTGATTTGCCTTTGCCGGTCCATCGACGTAAAAATTGCCCGGCAGGAAACATGCGGACCGGCAGTCCGCCAAAGCGGGTTCCCATGCCAGAATACGATGTACAACAAATGGCACATCCTCAGGCTCTCCTATGGGCGGCGGCGCTCCCGGAGACTTCGCATTTTTGATTCCAGGAAGGGCCGCAATACTATATGTTGTGGTGTATCTTCTGAATGGCGCTACCAAATGTAGCGCAAAGCGACACGCATGAACTCATTGGAACCGCAAAAACAGGCCAGCACGGCGAACTTCCGCTTCTCCGGGCACGAAACCTTTCCCTGCCGCTACACTTGGCTGCCAAAGGCCGTGCGTAATTTGCGCGAGAACCCTGCCTTGTTTGCAGACGAAGACACGGCAATGGTCCGGCTGGGCGTCGGCAAAAACATGGTTCGCGCCATACGCTTCTGGGCTGACGCCTCGGAAGTCACTATGCCCCCGCTAAAGCAAGGCGTGTTTGTTTCGGAATTCGGCAACGCCATTTTCGGGCCTGGCGGACACGACGAGTTTTTGGAGGACATCAAGACACTCTGGCTCATCCACTGGAAGCTCTCCACCTCGGTTGCCGAGCCGCTTTTTGCTTGGTACTACCTCCTGAACTTCTGGCACCGTCCCGATTTTACCCGCAGTGAGGCCCTTGCCGCCTTCACCCAGGAAGCCCAACGCCTCGGCAGAAAGCTGTCGGCGGTTACCTTGGAACATCACTTCACCACCTTTCTCCATTCCTACGTCCCGACCCGGAGCAGAAAAGGGGAAGTGCTGGAGGACAACCTCGATTGCCCGCTCGTCGAACTCGAGCTCCTCCAAAACGTCGGCGAACGCCCGACAGCAGATTCCAACCGCCACGAACCCATTTACGCCTTCCGGTTAGAGGAGAAGCCGGAAATATCTCCGCGCCTCTTCGCTTATTGTCTCGACGACTTTTGGAATAAAAGCCACTCGCAGGAAAAAACGCTCAGCTTCCGCGACATAGCCGTCGCCGAAGGCAGCCCCGGGCAGGTTTTCAAACTTCCCGAATACGCCATTCGCGAGCGTCTCGAATCTATCGAGCAGGATTCCGGCGGCAAATTCCTGTACCAGGAATCTGCGGCCTTCCAGCAGGTCATACGGGCGGAGCGGTGTTCCCCACTCCAACTATTGAAAAGGGTTTACCGGGTTTGCCCATGAACGACAAAACCGAAATCATCCCCTCCCAGGACATCACTCCCCTGATCCGCTCCATCCGCGACCAGCGGGTGATCCTCGATTCAGACCTCGCCCCACTTTACGGCGTCCAGACGTTTCGTCTGAATGAGGCAGTGAAGCGCAATCGCGACCGCTTCCCGGGCGATTTTCTCTTTCAACTCACGCCAATGGAGCGGGACGCTTTGACATCGCAATTTGCGATGTCAAAAGCCGGACGTGGGGGCCGACGCACTCTACCCTTCGCCTTCACCGAACACGGCGCCCTCATGGCCGCCACGGTTCTCAACAGCCCCCGCGCGGTTGCCATGAGCCTGTACATCATCCGCGCTTTCGTCAAAATGCGCGAGGATCTCGCCGCCAACGCCGCCATCCTCAGGCGCCTGGCCGAAATTGACAAAACCTTGCTGCTCCACGACTCCGCCCTGCGCGAAATCTTTCAGCATCTCCGCCCGCTGCTTGCGCCGCCTCCTGCACCGTCGAAACCCGAGATCGGCTTCCACGTTAAGGAAGACGCTCTCCCTTACCGCGTGAGAAGAAGGTTCGTTCGGTTGCCAGCCGCCAGGACACATGAAAGCGGATTCGTAAATCGTAAATCGTAAATCCCAAAATGGCCGTTCCCAAAATCGCAGACCTTTTCAACATCCAGCGCCGGTTCCTCCGGTCCGCACACCTGGAACGTGACTTCCGTGATCCTTCCGCCCTGGACGGTTATGTCGTTACCACCCAAATCCAGCAGCATCTGGACAGAATCGCGACCGGCTTCGACCAGAAGTCCGGCCAGCGCGCCTGGCGTATCACCGGGGACTACGGCTCTGGCAAATCAAGCTTCGCGCTTCTGCTGGCGCATCTCCTCGCCGGCAGAGACTCTGACCTTCCCCCGCAGTTGCGGAAGTCTATCGACCCGACGAAAGTCAGAGAGAACCGAACACGCCTGCTTCCGGTGCTCATCACCGGCTCCCGTCACAGAACGAGGCGGAGATTGCCATCCTCAAAACAGTCCGCCTGCTAAATCTCGTTAACGCGCCAGACCTAACCCCATCAGAGGAAGCCATTGTACTAGCGGTCGGGACTCCCGCCGCCGAAGACGCCACTCGAGCAGCAATCCAACGACTTCACCGAGAACGCCATGTGCTCTACTCGAGCGGAAAGCAGGGCGGCTACTGGCTCTGGTCGCACACCAGCGTCAACCTGCATGCCGCCTACGAAGCAGCGACGCGCGCCGTCGGCTCTCATGGGAAAGTCACCGCGCATATTAACGAAAACCTCAACGCTCGCCCCATCGTCGCTCGCCGCGATGAGGGCCGCCAACTTGTGCTTGCCGCATAGGCTGGGAGCGCGGCATACTTAGGTTACGTCCGGCGCAACCACGGACAGCACTTAGAATATGAGAAACAGGACACTGGAGATGGCTCGCGAAAAGGCCCAGAGGATCATGGACGACCTGGAGGGTGAAGGAATGGTCACGCTGAGGGAACTGAAGACAATGTTGGAAAGAGAGATTGCGAACAGGCTGAGCTCCGTCAACCCTCCGGTAGAACAAACCCCACCCGTGCATACCCGCGCTGACCGCGTCTTTGCGCGGCTAGTCCAACCCGCACCTGAGGAGGCCAAGACATGAGCGCGCCAGCGGGCAGCGGAATTACGGTGGCAGCCCAGGTCGCAAGGGAAAAAGAGGTTCACAACGCGGTCGAGGGTGCCCTAAAGGACCTGGATGAGCACGTGGGGCAGGAGGGGTATCGGCACTTATTTGACCGGGCACTCCACATATTGACAGCAATAGACCAGGCGGGTTTCCGCATTATTCGAAAGCCCGCGAAGCGCTGATCCGGTGATTCCCAGCGCGGAGAATCGGCCATGATCGAGGGCCTATCCAACCGTTATCCTGAGAAGACCTTCTACCTTGGTCAGGTCTTCAACGACACCGCCAACTCCTATAAGTTCGTCTGGTTTCTTGCGATCCTGTCGCTGCTGAAGCGGAGAGAAGGCGGTGATCTCTCGCTCTCCGAGTTAATGAGCGAAATGGCCGTGATGGCGTGGCACCCGGTTTGTTTTTTCCGGCTCTCGCTTGGCCGACAGGACAAGCTCCAGGAGGCTGTCATTGAAGTCCGCAAGGCATCGCTCCTGCCGTTCGATGCTGAACCTGAGGCGATACGCGAGTTCGTAGCCAGGTCCCAATACTCGGCGGCCCGGCTTGACTACTTCAGACGATACGTTCCCACCCGGTTTCTCTCCCCTTGGTTTAGGGACCAGCTCGCCGGGCGGAAGGATTCGGAAAGAGACCGCCTCATCGCTCAACTCGCTCGAGCCAGCCAAGAGGGGCCTCTGCCGACTCCGTACTGGCTCGACGCAGGCCAAGTCAGGTTAAACGCCTCATGGCGTTATTTCCTGCTCGACAACCTCGCCATCGTCCAGGCGTTCGCGGAATATCACCTCGCCCAATACCTCCAGGCCCGGAATCCCAACGTCCCCGGAATCGTGAACAAGCTGAGCGCGCCCACGGAGCGCGACCTGAGACTGGCCCGGGAGTTTTGGAAGTTTGTCCGCGACCGCTTTCATAAATCTGGTGAACCGCAGAGGTTCCGCGACATCTACACCGACCAGCCTCTCATTGGCGGATTCGCCATAGACCACTTCCTGCCATGGAGCTTTGTGGCCCACGACCTCATGTGGAACCTCACCCCGGTTGACACGGCTACGAACTCCAGCAAGCGTGACACTCTGCCCGACCTAGACACATACCTGCCCAGGCTCGTCTCGCTTCACGTTGGAGCAATCGAGGTGGCGAAGGGGAAACCCAAGCTGCTCGAAGATTACACTGAGGCCTTCAAACTGGATGTTCCGGGCTTGCTCGCCCTTGGCGAAGACGGACTACGCGCAAAGTATCGCGACGTGATGACCTCACAGGCTCAAATCGCCGCGAACCAGGGCTTCCAAACTGGCTGGAAACTCCCGTCGCTCATCGTCATGCCCGAGTCGCGCCGAAGCGCCTCGTTTGAGCCTCATGCGCACGACCGCTACCAGAGGCCGCCCCCACCGCCAAGGATTGTCGTCGAATGCTTCCCAACCGAAACCGAACCGTCGCCGGACCACCTGCCGTATTACTCGCTGGCCATCGCAGCAGGCGGGTTCAAGCAGGGCTACGAGCCGGACCCCGAGGGCTGGGTCAACGTTAGAAAGCACGGCTACACCAAGCGCCTCGGCACCGGGTTTTTCGTCACGCAGGTTGTTGGCAAGTCCATGGAGCCGACGATTCGCGACGGCGCCTATTGTGTATTCCGCGCCGGCGTCAGCGGCACACGCCAAGACCGCATCCTGCTGGTGCAGAAGCGCGATTTCACAGACACCGAGAGCGGCGGCGGATACACCGTGAAGCGCTACGCGAGCCAAAAGGCGACAACGGAGAAAGGCTGGAGCCACGAACGCATTCGGCTCCTTCCAGACAACCCGGATCGCGCGACCTTTCCAGTCCTCGAATTCACCCCCGAGGATGACGCAGACCTGCGGGTAATAGCCGAGTTCATCCAGATGCTCGACTTCACCGATTAACGCATGAATCCAGCGTGCCCTTTCTGCTCTCCCCCCGAAGACGAGATCGTCCTGCGCAACGGCCTCTGCTATGCCCGTCTGGACCGTTACCCTATAAGCAAAGGCCACCTGCTCATCATACCATTTCGCCACGAATCGAACTTCCTCCTGATGACCCGAAAGGAGCAAGCCGCCGCCCTTGACCTCCTTTCCCAAGCTAGGTCGAAGCTGGATTCCGAGTTTCACCCTGACGGCTACAACGTCGGCATAAACGTATGCGAAGCAGCCGGCCAAACGGTGGCGCACGCCCACATCCACGTCATCCCGCGCTACGCGGGCGATGTTCCAGACCCAAGAGGCGGCGTGCGGTTCGTAATTCCAGAGAAGGCCAAATACTGGCAGGCACCCGCCCGCACCAAACCTAACTCCAAATGAAGACGCAAAAGCCAACCAGAACACGATTCCAGCACCCAGCCGAGACGCCCGCCGGCAAGCAGGAGCGCGCCGTTGCCGTGTTCCTGGACCCGCACGGCTTCATGCAGCAGAAGTGGGAATTTCTCCGCCAGAAAGGAATGTCCGACAACGAGATACTCGAAGCTCTGAATACGGCCACCGATGGCGAAGTCATCCGCGCAGCCGGAATCGAGAGCCTTCCAGTCGACCAACCATGACGAAAGACGGCTACCCCAACTTACATCCTGCGCCCCTCCACCCTGCACAAGAGCCCGCAGACCCCGCTTCAGTGACCCAAGTTTCTCCGCGACCTCGTTTACTCGCTTAAAATCCCCGTCACCAGGCAGCCGCCCCAGGCTCAGCGCCAGGCTCCCGAACGCGTCCAGCAGCTCCTCATGCTCGCTATAGAGCGTCTCCCACCGGTCCGCTGGCGGCCCGCCCAAGCCCAGCCGCGCACTGATCTGTGTCCAGTCAATTGCCCGCCTGCTTCGCGCCGACAGGAAATCCTGCTGCTCCGCTGGGTCACGAAAGACATAGAAGACACCCAGGCTGACCGGCACGGCGGTGGTTTCCAAGGCGTCCTCGATATACTGCTGAAGTTCTTGCTGCTCGAAGTAATTCTGGAACGTGTTCTACCGAGTCAAAACGCCGTCCCGGTACTGTGTGGCCCTGCCGGTGTCCACCGTCTCGGTGATCATAGCCGAGGCGACCAGCAGCCGCCTTGCGTGTCGGTAGGAGTCCACGAGCGCCTCAAGCCGCTCCGCTGGGTCCTCAATCACATTGACGACATACCCAAGGTTCACAACATCCGCTTCTCTCTTCGGCGCGGCCGGACGGAACACCGGATCCCAACCGTCCGCCTGGTTATCCCAACCCCTGAAGACCTTTCACATCGCTCCCCTGCCCACATCCGTAGTCAAAGAAGCTCATGCCGCCTTTCAGAAGACCGTATTCCAGCAGGCTCTTCACCGGCTTCGAAGGGTCATATCGGGTCAGCGCCGTCTTGTGCCTTTCCACGACGACCGCCGCCGGGCCGCTTTCTGCCGGCAACGCCGGTTCCTGTCCTTCGAGCTGGTGCCCCTTCACAACCAGGCCCTTCGATTGCAGCAACCTCTCCCAATTCAGCTTGAATCCGATCGTTGTTGTATCCTCGTAAAGTCCGGCCTCCTCCTCTGCCTTGGTTAGCGCCTCGAACTCAGCCCGCCGCGGATGCTCCGCCGGAACGAAACTCTCCTTCCGGTGCAGAATCGGCGGGTTGATGTTGTTCGTGTAGTCCGTGCGCCTCGCCTTGCCCGTCGCCAGGTCAATTGTGACGGAATGCCTCAGCGCCGGGTGCGCTTCGCTCAAGAACTCAGGATAAGCCAGAAACGAAATCTTCAGCTCATCCGTCCTGAACTTCACCAGGTTAAACTCCGTCGTGACCTGGTACTGCGCGACGACCTGATCCAGCACCGCTCCCAGGCTCCCGCCAACACTCGCTAGCCCCTCGCGGTGGACGTACAGCGCCGTTGGCAACCGCTTCCCGTAGGGAATCTGGCCGACTTGCTCTTTGTACTCGCTCAGGTTCACCGTCGGCCAAGAATCGCACATCGCGCCGGCACCCTAAAGCCCGATGTTGTCAAAGCAACCGGAGGCTTCCAGTTGCCTTTAAAGTGGAATCCAGCCCCCGACGACCTCCAGCAGCCCTGCCCTCCAAAGGCCCAGCCGCGGACGTGTTCAGGTGCGACAGATGGCATTAGTCCCCAGCGACCTTAAAGGCGGCCGCAACTGCGCCGGCTGCCCCTTTTGACCAGTTCCGGCGCTTGCCGTCGGGATTGAACAGCTCCGCAGCACGGTCTCGCCATTTTTGCTCTGCCACGCAGCCGAGTGTCTTCTTGAGACTCTGGGGCGCAACCTTGACGACATGCAGGCCTTTCTGAAAAGCCGCGAGTTCGGTGATCGCCTCTCCCTTAATGGCCTCAAGACAGGAACCAAATCGGCCGGAGGAACATTTCAAGAGCGCGATGGTTGGACCTGCACCTTGGCCGCTGCGGCCGAATATGCTGGTCAGGCATCGCAGCAATTCGGCCAGATTGTCTCCAGATTGGACTTCAAACGGAACCGCTTTGATAACGGTGATCGCGAACTTATCCCCCGTGCCCTTAGTCTCAGCAACCACGACTGCCGACCTGGTAGCGCTTACTCCGAAAATCATGCAGGCACAATCTCCCAAGTGAAGCCGAGGGTAAAGCAGGCAATTTCCGCCCGGCGCCCGAGCCCTCCAATTGCAACAGCAGTAAAGGGGTTAATGCTTATCAGTCCTGAATGGCCCTTAGATAGGCCATAAAGCCTTATTCCCCAGGCGTTTACGTCGGGGCGGGCGGTTCTTCGCTGTTTTCGATGGAATGGCCCTGCTCACGCCGGCTGCCTGCCGATACCCCGGTAGCCTCACCGGGACCTCAAGGGAGCGTCAAGGGAGCCTCGCCGTAGTACCTCTGATAGCCTATCAGAGGTACTACGGCGAAGTAACGGTGACGCTCCTATGAGGCTCCGGGGAGACTGCCGCCCTATCCGCGGGAATGGACCGGGAGGGTGGCGGCGGGTGGGGAGCGAGAGGCTGGCCTTTTTTGGGAGCCAACCTGGGCGGGAGCGATCAATCGAGACTCCGGCAACCGGCACAGGAGCAAGGCCGAGGCTCTGCCTGGCCACTGATTCTGAGGTTGGCAAGCTTTACCCGGGGCCTGACGGCGGTGGGGGCGCTTGACACTGCCACCGGGCGTTTCTCCCTCTCCCCGCCAGCGGAGCGCGGGGAGAGGGGTGGGGAGCGGGGCACAAACGCGGTGGCAGACAAGGGCGCTGGCTGCCTCCCGGTGTGACGGCCTCCTCTCCCCAGCCCTCTCCTCCAAAGGAGGAGACTGGAGTTTGGACATTTTCCTCGGAACTCAGTGGCGTGGGCCAACCCGGAGGGTTGGCACTGGAGTTTGGGCATTTTCCGCCGTGCTGGCCCCGCCCTCCGATCACGTAGATCGACTTTCCATACCCGCGCCGAAGGCGCCACAACTCATCAGCCCAGGGCAACGCCCTGGGAACTCGCCCCAGCCATACCATCCCCGCCCTGAAAGGGCGGAACCCGGCGGTCAACG
>Ga0182014_10001199_pt1 | contig 34973 bp, 32 predicted proteins | sample 612S2DmetaG_FD_120489 | JGI IMG/M metagenome (GOLD analysis project Ga0182014, IMG submission 120489) | Permafrost microbial communities from Stordalen Mire, Sweden - 612S2D metaG | ecosystem: Environmental > Terrestrial > Soil > Wetlands > Permafrost | place: Sweden: Stordalen | collected... | reverse complement strand
GCGTCAGTAATGGTCCAGTGAGCCGCTTTCGCCACAGGTGTTCCTTCCGATATCTACGCATTTCACCGCTACACCGGAAATTCCACTCACCTCTCCCATACTCAAGCCCGACAGTTTCCAATGCAGACTATGGGTTGAGCCCATAGATTTCACATTAGACTTGTCAAACCGCCTACGCACCCTTTACGCCCAATAATTCCGAACAACGCTTGCCCCCCTCGTATTACCGCGGCTGCTGGCACGAAGTTAGCCGGGGCTTCTTATATCGGTACCGTCATAATCTTCCCGATCGAAAGGAGTTTACACCCCAAGGGGCTTCATCCTCCACGCGGCGTTGCTGCGTCAGGGTTTCCCCCATTGCGCAAAATTCCCCACTGCTGCCTCCCGTAGGAGTCTGGACCGTGTTTCAGTTCCAGTGTGGCCGTGCGCCCTCTCAGGCCGGCTACCGATCAAAGCCTTGGTGGGCCATTACCCCGCCAACTAGCTAATCAGCCGCGACCCCCTCTTCAAGCGAATTGCCCCTTTGATCTCCAGAATTTCCACTCCAAAGATGTTATGCGGTATTAGCCCAGGTTTCCCTAGGTTATCCCCCACTCGAAGGTAGGTTAGTCACGTGTTACTCACCCGGTCGCCACTTTACTCAGGGATTGCTCCCCTTTCTCGTTCGACTTGCATGTGTTAGGCACGCCGCCAGCGTTGATTCTGAGCCAGGATCAAACTCTCATTTGAAACCTGTTCGTCTGCCGACGGGTAGTTGGCAGACAGATTCAGCTTTTGGCTCTTAGCTTCTAGCTTTTGGCTAGAACCCGCGAACCCAAAGCCGAGTCGCCATCGACTCCCTCGAAGAGGAGCGATGGTCTATCTTGTGAGATCGCTCGGATTCGAACCCGAGACTTCCATCTCACGACTGGCACGTTCAACCTAGTTGTCAAAGACCGAATCGCTTTCCGCCTGAGCGGTGCGCTTTCTGTCCAGGCGATCGGCACCGAAGTGCTAACCGACTGTCCTCGAAACTTGTACGGAAACCTGTTCAAGTTACTAGCTCTGTTGCGAACTGTCAACCCGCGATGCCAACAGGATTTCCACTGTTTATGCACATGCGGGGAGCGGCTTCACTTTCAGCGCTCTTTTGGGGCACGCAACAGAACGTATCTTCTGGTCCAACGCAAGTGCCTTTTCGGCACGAGCCGACACAGAAGACCATTCACTTGATAAAAGATCTTATGGAGGTTCTTGCGAAAAACGCTTAAACCCTTCGAGAAGCTTCGTTCCCGAATGAAACCCCGTGGCCGGGGCTAAATTGCTGTACTGCTGATTCGATGCCGGATCTGCGACGAGAGTTTCAGAAAAACGACCGGCTAGCCACGCACACTGCTCTCGGTGAATTGTTTATACCAGATGAATATGTGAATTGCAAGCGGGTTTTGACAGAGGCGTTTTGCGGGAAGAGCAGTATTTCGTTCTGCGCTGATTTAGGGATGCGGTTCCCTCGCCTTGATAGCACTTCCGAGTTGGAATACGCTATTGCCACATGTTGCCCGACTTTCCGCAGAGTAAGAGAGAAATTCGAAAACGACTCGTGCAGCTGACTGAGCGCTTGGAGCGCGAAAAGGCCCCGCTTCTGGCCGAGATCAAGGGCTTCATCCAGCACGAGGGCAAGGTTCATTCCTATGATCGAATCAAGGCCGATCCTGTGACTGAGGGCTTCGAAGAGATTGCGATTCCTGTGACCATCGAGCTGTCGGAAATGCCGGATCTCGTTGGCGAGAAGCTTTTCGCCAAGATTGATGCTCTCGCTGATCAAGTGGCTCGCAAACGAATGGAGATGTTCTACCAAAAATTTACGGAAGTCACGCGGGAGGTCGGCAATGCGCTTGATGCGCAGGGCGCCCCTCTAACTCCAGAAATGATTTTCGAAATGCTGGAGAGAGTCGACATGGAGTTTGGTCCCGACAATCAGCCGACGTTCAGATTTAACACGACGCCTGAACTTGCAAAGGTGTTCGAAGGATTTCAGGACGACGCGGCGTTTAGGGCCAAGTACGAAGAGCTGCTGAACAGGAAACGCGATGCCTGGCGTAATCGAGAGAGTAATCGAAAACTGGTTGACTAGCTCCAACGAGCGTTCGTACCAGATACCGTTCTGCCAGCTTCTGGCTGCCGAAGGGGAAACGGTAATTTACATTTCCTCCCACGGACCCTTTGAGCAGGGCAAGGATGTCGTTACAATCGATGAAGCCGGCAGGCCACGGGGCTACCAGCTTAAATGCGGTGACGTCGGTCTTTCGGAATGGCGCAAATACAAGGGAGAGATTAATGACCTTGTCGAGCTGCCTATCGGCCATCCGGCCGTCCGCACTTCCGGCGCCCACATTCCGTTTCTTGTAACGAATGGGGAAATCAACGACCCAGCGATTAGCGCGATTCGCTCCTCTAACGAAGCCTGGCGGAGACGCAGGCATCCGGCCCTCCGCACAATATCCAAGGGTCAGCTCCTTAAGCGCTTTCTAGCTGTTCACGGAAGCTATCTTCCAAGCGAACTTTCGGATTTCAATCTTTTTATGCAGCTCGTGCTGCGCGACGGTCGCGAGCCCCTCGACAAAGAAAATGTGTCTAAGCTTCTTGAGTCTGTATTGCCTCTCGCAGATACGAAGAAACTCAGGCCTCCCGAGATTAAGAGGTCGCTGTCCAGCGCCGTTCTGCTGATGGGCTACGTCCTCCAGCGCGCATATGCGGTGGAAAACCATTGGGCTGTGTTTGAGGGGTGGACGATGGCTGCCTGCTACATCCTAGCCGTGGCGTCAAAGAATTCCGCGCAAGAGGCGATGTGGTCGGCATCCTTTAATCTTTGCGAGCATGGTGCCGTCGAAGCCCTGTCAAGCCTCTGCCTTGAGTGCGAGAATCGGGTTCACCTCGTTGAGGGGGACCCTCTCACTGACGGCCATTTTCATTATGCGCGCGTCACCCTTCTCGTAGGACTGGTGAGCGCTTGGAGCCTATATCACCGTATCAAGCACGAGGAAGCTGGTCGCGGCCAATTCGTCCGCGATTTTGTTTCTAAATGGCGCTTCAAGATGAAGATCTGGGGCGAGTCAGCTACGCCCTATTTCGTCATGGCTGCGCTCGAGACAGAATCGCTGGGCGAGCAGGGCGCAGCTGAATTTCTTTTAATCAACGCGCTCAGTACCATACTCACGGTCAACGGCCAGCGCGACGCCAAGCCAGGATTGCCCTCTCCCTACTACTCGCCCGAGCAAGCGCTTCGTCTTTTCTACCAGCTGGATCAAGATTGCCGCGAGGACTTCGTGGGCGCTGCCTATACAGTTTATCCGCTAATTGACTTCCTTGTTCGGCGCTTGCGCAGGGTAGCGTTGTGGGGCTTGTGGTATCCGGTTACGGGAAATTCTCTGAAGGCATTCTGCCCAAGCGAAGCGTGGGAATGGTTTCGGTGGCGGGCTGAGAATGGCGTTCTGAATTCTCGGTTCGTAGGTTCCCCACAAAGCTGGTCCGATCTGGTCAGTGAGGTGGAGAAGGTCGATACAGCGTTGCTTCCATGTCATCTCCGAGATAGGCCTGCCTTTGCGGTTTTTTTCGCTCTTGTATACCCGCATAGGTTCACAAGGGAGGTCCTTAAACTAATTGAAGGCTCGCTAATTCCCGCAATCTAACTGCGAGCGCTGGGAAAAATTGCGACCGACGTGACTCGCTATGGAGATGTGCCACGATACGCACAGTTAAGTTTTGTATGGAACACGAGTCGTGACTCTGCCCTTGTGGTAGAGCTTTTCCTCGCCCCTGTCGTGCAGATTGCCTTTTGCGTCCATCAGGAGTTTTAGGCCGCCGTTTCGTAAGACGCTGGCGCTGATTGGCGGCTCGTTGTCGCGACAGCACGCGCGGATGTCGTTCTTCGCCGCGACCAAGAGCTTTGCCATGGCTTGAGCTCCAAGATTTCCCGGCATGACGAAATACCGGACTCTGTAGCGCCGCAGGTCGGCATTTTCTCTTGGTCGGTAACGCTGATGCCAGTCCGCGGTGATTAGCACCCAGCCGCGCTTGCCGACCTTGGGCAGGAAGGCTTCGTCCGCAGTTCCTGCATTTGGCGGTACGTCTTGTTTGTAAATGCGATGTCGAATGTTGGCTCGGCGGAGCTCATCGAGAACTTCAGGACAGTCCCAATTCTCATCGAGGTAAAAGGTGAGATTAGGCAGCCTTTTCTTGGATGGAGCGCCCGAGCTCCCACTCAATCGCTTCTTTGATTTCTGCCACGGGTCGACCATAGCTTGTCGCGATCGAAGGAACCGAATCACCGCCGCGGAAACGGCTGGCCAGGAATCCAGTGGTCAGTCGGGAATCTTTCAAGACCGGAAGACCAAAGCATACAGCGGGATTGATCTCGACAGTTTGGGGCGGCTGTTCTTTGTTGGCGAGCTGTTCCCGTTTTGTGTAGGGGAATATTCGGAGGGCCACGCCGTGGGGATCTCTTTCAACGCGGCGTAGGTATGCGGCGATTACTTCCTCCATCTCATACTGACCCCATCGCGAGGCATTCAGGGGTTTGCCCTTCTTGTAGAACACAACGTCCTTGCCTTCCGTCCTAATGTCGTAGTCGGCCAACGGATGTCGCGATCGCTCCGTCTCAAGAAGAAAGTTCACCGCGCTTCGAATGCGAGATGTATGTACACCGTGAATTTTGCGCAGCCCTTCAAGAACGTACAACTCAACCAGATTCTTGAAGGACAGCAGCGGCGGCTCCTCTGAGGCCAGGACAACAAGTTGATTCGGTTCTTCAGTCCAATACGCGAGAGTCGAGGGCGGAACGTGGAAGTACCGAACCGCTTCCATGGGCGAGTAGTTCGGCATATTCAACACGTGGTATGGGATCTTCCGCATACGAGAACGGCCAAGCATAAAGCAACCGGACAGCTATGTCATCACACATTTTCGGCGATGGAAAGTCGAAATCCAAAGCACTTAGGTAATAGGTTGGATGCGGGCTGGGGATTGAGGGAATGTACGTTTCAACGTGCTACAAACATTCGGCTTAGCGAGCGGGTCAGGTAGGGTCGATGGCAGTGCCGAATTGGGAACGTGGTGGTTGGGGAACCTTGGGCGCGGACTATCCTGTTCCCTGCGGGCGTGAATCTTTTTTCTGGGCTTGCCCAGGACTTTGTCCGGACTTGCGTCCTGGACTTTGTTCTGGGCTGTTTTCTGTCGCCCCTTTGGGGCTGGGTTGGGCAGGGCCGAATCGGTCTGAATCACATTTATTGTGAGAATGCCTTGACGCGGTTTTGTTGACGTAAGGGAACGGCAGGTCCCTCGGCTGCGCTCGGGATGACAGATTGTTGGTGTAACCGACAGCTGCAGCGGACAGGAGTGTCCGCTCTACGCAGGCCTGTCGAGCTTTGCTCGGCTGTCTCCCGTGAGTTGAACGCAAGGTCCCGGCTTTGGAGGCTGATTGATTGCTCGTTCGGAATGGCGCCGGGAGAGGTTTGACGTAGTACACGCGAGATCCTTCTCGGACTTACGTCCGCTCAGGATGACGTCGGGGTTAATAGTTTACGTCCGCTCAGGATTACGTCGGGGTTAATGGTTTACGTCCGCTCAGGATTACGTCGGGTTGAGAGTTTCGCGGGGCTGTCTCGCTCTGGTCGATCTGAACAGCTTGGGCGGCTGTCCCCACGCCGGCTACCCCAACACTGGCAGCATCCCTGGCGGCTGCGTTATTGGTTGCGGAGTAGGTGCCAGGCTTCTCTGTACTGGGAGTATTTCGATTCTTTCAGGTGGGGGGAGAGCGTGATGTGGATTTGGTTGTGGAGGGCGGCGGTTGGGATTATGTACCAGGTGTCGGTTTGGATTACGTAGGCGGCGATGAAGTCTACCTGGGTCGGGCCATAGGGGAGTTTGTTGTGGGTGACGTGGCATTGGTAGGAGCGTCCGCGTTTGTATTTGGTGCATTTGACCTGGATGCGGAGGAAGTGGCCGTTGTGCTCGACGGCGAAGTCGTAGCGGGCCATGTCTCCCCAGGGCTTGGCGATGCAGAGTCCGTGCTCGGCGGCGCGGGCCATGAAACGCAGTTCGGCCCACTCGCCCCGGAGTTTGGGGTGCTGAATGTCGATTCCTTGATTTGTCATTTTTTGTGTCTGGAAGTTCTTCGAGATCAAAAGCCGCGGACGGGGGCGTCCGCGCCACACGAGCTATAAATGAAAAACGCGGCCTTTTCGGGCCGCGTTCTGAGCTATTTGACTATATATTAACTATATCACATGGCAATGGGTAACTATGACATGATTTGAAGATTTATATTTGCCGGTGCTGCATGGAGTTAGGGGGAATTGGGTCGATTTTGCCTCTTGACAAGAGTTTCCCGAATTGGGAATCGTAGCGGCGATCTGGCTGGACCGTAAGAACTGCAGATCCCTCGCTAATGCTGGGGATGACAACAACGGGGTTCAGGGCAGGCTCGGGCGGCTGTCCCCACGTGGTCAACGGCAGCGGACAGGAGTGTCCGCTCTACACGATCTTCGCTTAGTGGAATTCGAGCGTCACGAACTTGGCTTCTTGCTTGCCGGTGTTGGTCAGGGTATGAGTGTAGCCGCCGGGGAGCCACTTGACCTCGCCGGACTTGAAGTGTCCGGGCATGGGGCCTTGGCCTTCGACGTCGCTGCGGATTTCCAGGTCGCTCACGGCGACCATCAGATGCGGGCCGGAATGGTGATGGCTGGGCATGGTCGCGCCGGGTTGCAACTCGGTTTCGGAGACGCGGACGCCGTCTTGCACAAACATGATGTGCTGGGTGCCTCCGGTGAAGACGTGCAGGCCGCGTTCTTCGTCCCACTTGGGCGGAGGAGTCTTGTGGGCGGCATCGTCCTGCAGGAATTCTACGGCGACGGCGCGGAATGGAGTGCTTGCCAGGTCGCGGGCGATGTGGGCGAATCCGCCCGGCGAGAAGCGGGTCTCGCCATCCTGCATTTTGAGCGTGACTGGCGGCTTGCCTTCGACTTCGTTCGAGACGTTGGTTTCTCCGAGCGAAACGAAAACGTAGTCGTGCTCGTGGCGATGCATGAGGGTTGCGTCGTGCGGTGCGACCTCGGCCAGCCACACGCGGACCTGCTGGTTTTCGAGCAGGAGATGATGATGAGGCTCGGCGGTGATTGCGACCTCGGACGTGTTTTGCGCGATCAGGGTGATGGCGGCGAGCAGGAGCGCGGGGAAGAGCAGGCGGATTTTCATGAGAGCAGATTCTAGCACTTGTCGGCGGGTGGAGAATAACTGTGGCGATGGTGGGCGTGATTTAAACTTTTTGTATGACAGACTTGGGCAAACTGCTGGTGTTTTTCGGCGGGACCATCGTCATCGTCGGGCTGGTGCTGATGCTGCTTAGCCGGAGCAATGTTCCGCTCGGGCGGCTTCCCGGGGACATTGTTTATCGCGGGAAGAACACGACTTTTTATTTTCCGATCACGAGTTGCATTGTCATCAGCGTGGTGCTTTCGCTTTTGATGTACTTGATTGGGCGGATCAGGAAATAGTTCGGTTCTCGGTTCTCAGTTCTCAGCGTGCGGTAAACTTCCCGCATGGCTTCGGCGGATCAACTCGGGTTCAGTTTCAGGCCGGCGGAGCGGCGCACCTGGACGGTGCGCGATCTGGTGGCGGCGGTGCGCACGCACCTGGAGCGGGAATACGGCGACGTCTGGGTGGAAGGGGAGATTTCTAACTTCCGGGCGCACGACTCGGGGCATCTTTATTTCACGCTCAAAGATCGAAACGCGCAGATTCGGGTGGTGATGTTTCGATCCGCGGCGCGGTTGTTGCGTTTTCGTCCTGGGGATGGTTTGCAGGTTGTGGTGCGCGGGCGAGTCACTATTTATGAAGATCGCGGCGAGCTGCAAATTTCGGCGGAGTGTGTCGAGCCGAAGGGCGCAGGGGCGCTGCAAATTGCGTTCGAGCAGCTCAAGGCGAAGCTGGAAGCAGAAGGACTGTTTGAGGCAGCTCGCAGGAAACCGATTCCCACGCTGCCGGCGAGAATCGGGATTGTGACTTCGCCGCAGGCGGCGGCGTTGCGCGACATCCTGAATATTTTGCGGCGACGGCACGATACGGCGAGCGTTCTGATTTTCCCGGCGCAGGTTCAGGGCGAAGCGGCAGCGCTCGAAGTCACGGCCGGGATTCGCCACTTCAACAAGGCGCGCAATGTGGATGTGATCATCGTGGCGCGCGGCGGAGGATCGGCGGAGGATCTGGCTGCGTTCAACCATGAAGGGCTGGCGCGGGCGGTTGCGGCTTCCGAGATTCCCGTGATCTCCGCGATAGGGCACGAGACTGATTTCACTATTCTTGATTTCGTGGCCGACCTGCGAGCGCCCACGCCGTCCGCGGCGGCGGAACTGGTCATACGCTCGCGGCAGGAAGTGGATGAGCAACTTGGAGGGCTGCACCGGCGGCTGGAAAAAGCGATGCGCTACCACTTGCTCATGGCTCGGCAGAATCTGACCGAACTGGCGCAGCATGGCGCCTTCGCGCGGATGATGGACTTGATCCATCGGCGCGAGCAACGCTTGGATGATCTGGTGAATCGGCTGGCCCATGGGCAGCGCGATGTTCTCGAAAAGCAGCGGCGGCGGTTCGAGGCTTTGTCCGGGGCGGTTCGGCACTATGATGTGCGGCGTGTGCTCGGTGGGATTAAGAAAGACCTCGACGCGCGGACTACGGCGATCGTTTCCGTTGTCCGCAATTTGCTGCTGGAGCGCAAGGTTCGGGTGGAGCGCATGGATACGGCTCTGCAAGCGCTGTCGCCGCTGGCGATTCTTGAGCGTGGGTATGCGCTGGTGTTCGATGCGTCGGGGAAGTTGTTGAAGGATGCGGCGAGGGCAAAGGCCGGGGATGAGATTTCGGCGCGGTTGGCGAAAGGGACGGTGAGCGCGACGGTGAAGGGGCGAGGGTGAGTGGCTGCGGGGGTTTTGAGCGGACAGGAGTTTTCCGCTCAACATGAACCGCCGTCGAGCTTCGGCGACTGTGACGTCCGCCCCAAATTGGGACCGAGCTCGAGAAATTGTGCTGAGCGTCATAACTGGTGTCAGGGTGACGGGGATACAATCCGGTTCATGGCAGGCGCGGCTTCGGAGGGCACTCCCGGTGTGGGTACTGGGCACGCTTGCCAAGCGTTGGACGGCTGCTTGCAGCCAGAGGGGTTCGATTCCCCTGTCCTCCGCACTACCGTCCAACCAAAGCGGAGCTCGGAGAAGATGCCATGCCGTTTATGTCTTGACACTAGCTTGCGCATGGCATAGCCTAGAATTGCTTGGCAAGCGTGCCCAGCAGTTCAGGCACGAGAGTTCGACGAAAGCCCCGTTCGACGCGGGGCTTTTGCTTTTCAAGTAGTCTTGCGAACCATACGCGCACCGCCTCCGCTTGCCTCGGTGCGCTTGGGCTGCTTATACTTCTTGGGTTTGGCGTAATCATTGGAGATCGTTATGACCACCGCTACGAACCCGGTTTCGATGGAGCAGGAACTTAGTCCCACGGCGGCGCAGATCGCGCGCTTCGATCTGGCCGCGCACAAACTCAATCTGGATGAGGGATTGTGGAAAGTGTTGCGCTATCCCACTCGCGAACTGATCGTGCACATTCCGGTGGCCATGGATAACGGAAAACTGGAAGTGTTTACTGGTTTCCGGGTGCAGCACTCGATTGCGCGCGGGCCTTCCAAGGGCGGCATTCGCTATGCGCCCGACGTTACGCTGGACGAGGTGCGGGCGCTGGCGGCGTGGATGACGTGGAAGTGCGCGGTGGTGAACATTCCGTTTGGCGGGGCCAAGGGCGGCGTGATTTGCGATCCCCATAAGATGTCGATGGGCGAACTGGAGCGCATGACCCGGCGCTACACCGCCGAACTGTTTGAATTCATCGGGCCGGAAAAAGACGTGCCCGCGCCTGACGTCAACACCAATGAACAGACGATGGCGTGGATCATGGACACCTATTCCATGCACATGCGGCAGACGGTCACGGCGGTGGTCACGGGGAAGCCGATTAACATTGGCGGATCGCGCGGACGCCGCGAGGCCACGGGCCGCGGGATCATGATCGTTTGCGACGAGGCAGTGAAGAAGCTGGGGATGTCGCGTCAGTCCACGCGGGTTATCGTGCAGGGGTTCGGCAATGTGGGTTCGAACGCCGCGCTGCTCATGTCTGAGGCGGGCTACAAGATTACGGGCATCATTGAAGTGACGGGCAGCCTGTACAACAAGAACGGGATCGACGTGAAGGCTCTCTCGGCGTACCGGCAGAAGCATGGAACATTGGCGGGGTTCGCGGAAGCTGAGGCGGCCGATTCCGCCCAGCTATTGGTCACGGACTGTGACATCCTGATTCCCGCCGCAACCGAAAACCAGATTACCAGCCGCAACGCCGATCAAATCAAATGCAGGATCCTGGCGGAGGGCGCGAACGGCCCGACCACGGCGTCCGCGGATGAGATTCTGGCGGACAAGAGAGTGTTTGTGATTCCCGACATTTTGTGCAATGCGGGAGGCGTGACCACTTCGTACTTCGAGTGGGTGCAGGATCGGCAGGGCTATTTCTGGAAAGAGTCGGTGGTGAACGAGCAGCTTGAAACTATCATGGTCTCGGCCTTCGAGGATGTGGTCAAGGTTGCCGAAACTCACGGCGTCAACAACCGGATTGCGGCTTACATGCTGGCCATCGACCGGGTGGCATATACGATCCGGCAACGCGGGATTTACGCCTGAGGTTGCGAAGTGAGAAGCCAGTTTTCAGTTGCCGGTTCCCGGTTCTCAGTGATGACGCGGATCATGAGCAGAGCTTGGCTAAGGCTGGCGGTGGGCTGCTTGCTGTTGGCGGGCGCACCGGCTCTGACTTTTCAGACCGGTTCGCCGAACTCCGCAGCTGAGCAATCGAAATCAATGCCCAGTCCCGCGGACATCGCCGCGGCCAAGGCCAGCGGCAAAGTGTGGGTCAACCTTGACAGCGGCGTTTATCATAAGGGCGGGCGCTGGTATGGCAAGACCAAGAATGGAAAGTTCATGACCGTGGACGACGCCAAGAAGGCAGGCTACAAGTCCGCGAAACGAGACTAAGAGTCTCCCGGAGAAATCATGGCAAAGAGTCTTACGATGCGGGTGCTGGTTGCGCTTCTCGCTGTGGGATTGTTCGCCAGCGCAGGCGCGGCGAGTCAATCTGGCGGTTCGATGGCGGGGAGTTCAACGACGCCGGCGGCAAAGACGGCGGCCGCAACCAAGGCGAAGCTGGACATCAATTCGGCCACCAACGAACAACTGGATGCGCTGCCGGGAATTGGCGAGGCGTATGCCAAGAAGATCGTGGCGGGACGTCCATACAAGATGAAGACGGATCTGGTCCGCAAGCAAATCCTTCCGCAGGCGACTTACGACAAGATCAAAGACCAGATCATCGCCAAGCGGAAGTAGGCGCGGATCACGCGTGCCCGATTTGCGGAACGCGGGTTTTCCGCGGCTTCAAACTTTCATTCATTGCTTTCGCGGTTGGTGGTGGAGGATAATTCGGTAGCGCTCGTTCCGGCATTGGCTCCGGCGCGCGGTCGCCAGCGGACCCGGTGAACCTTCCCAACTCCATCACGCTGACCCGAATCTTCAGCATTCCGCTGCTGATCTGGATTCTTTCCACCAGCCGTCTCCAGGGCACGGGCGGGGAACGGGAACTGCTGGCTTCGGCCCTGTTCATCGCGGCTTCGATTACCGATGGCATCGACGGATACCTGGCCCGCAAGCGCGGACAGATCACGACCATGGGGGTGCTGCTCGATCCGCTGGCCGACAAGCTTCTGATTGCCGCCGCGTTCATTACGCTGGTGCAGTTCAATCCCAGCATGGTTCCGGCGTGGATCGCGGTGATCATCATCGGCCGGGAATTTCTGGTGAGCGGATTGCGTTCGATTGCGGCTTCCGAGGGATTCGCGATCGAGGCCAGCGAGCTGGGCAAATTCAAAATGCTGGTGCAGATCGTTTCCGTGGTAGCAGTGATTCTTGACCATCGCTGGAAAGAGTGGCCCATCTATGGTGTTTATTTCTTCCCAGTGCACTGGATTGCGCGGCTGGCCATCTGGTTCATGGTTCTGTTGTCGCTGGTATCGGCGGGCGACTATTTCGTCGCCTTCTGGTCGAAGATTGACCGGCAGGTGGTGAAGCGCCGACGCCGCGCGTTTGTCCTCAGCCGCCGCAGGAAGCGCGATGTCGCCGCAACCTGAAAGTTCGTTCGCAATTTCGGCTGCGAGATCCAGCCCGGGCGAGTTCGCTCCGGAAGAACGCGCAACTCTGCTGAAGCTGGCTCACGAATCCATACTCTCGGCTCTGGAGCAGCGCGAAATATCTCTGACGCCGCCTTCTCCGCATCTCGCGGAACCCCGGGGCGCGTTCACGACGATTTATTGCAAGGGCGTGCTGCGCGGTTGTGTGGGTTACGTACTTGCGGCTGCCTCGCTGTACCGCACCGTGGCTGAGACCGCCCGCGCCGCGGCTTTCGAGGACACACGCTTCTCCCCAGTCACCCTTGAGGAAGCCCGGGAATTGGAAGTCTCTTTAAGCATTCTTTCGCCGCTCAGCGTCATCAAGCCAGAAGATGTTCAAATTGGAATCCACGGATTGGTCATCACTCACAGTGGACGCCGAGGGTTGCTGCTGCCTCAAGTGCCGGTCGAACATCAATGGGACCGCGTCACCTTCATCGAGCAGACTTGCCGCAAGGCGGGCCTGCCGCTCGACGCCTGGCAAAAAGGGGCGATGCTGGAAGGGTTTACCGCCGAGGTGTTCGGGGATGGTTGCTCGAAATGATGGGGGGAAGCGCTGGTTACTTCGACGAATCAAATTCTAGTCCGCACTTGGGCTCTTGATTACAATCTTCAGATTACCTTTCACTAAGGTTTAGCTTGCTCGAACCGGCCGCGACTACTAAATATTCCGAGACCTCTGCGCCGCACCGCACCTCGCTGCTGGAACTCGCTCGGCTTTTTCTCAAGCTGGGCACGGTCGCGTTCGGTGGTCCTGCGGCACATATTGCCATGATGGAGGACGAAGTCGTCTCCCGCCGAGGCTGGCTGACCCGCGAGCAGTTTCTGGATTTTCTGGGCGCAGCAAATCTCATCCCTGGGCCAACCTCAACCGAGATGGCGATCCATGTGGGCTGGGCGCGAGCTGGCTGGCCGGGCCTGGTGGTTGCGGGCGTGAGTTTCATTCTACCGGCGAGCATTATGGTGACCGCGTTGGCTTGGGCATACGTGCGCTTTGGAGCCTTGCCGCAAGTCGCGGGGGTTCTTTATGGAGTTAAGCCCATCGTGATTGCGCTGATTGTGCAGGCTGTGTTCAAGCTGGGTAAGTCGGCGGTGAAGTCGGCGTGGCTCGGGGTCGTGGGTGCGCTGGCGGTGCTGGCAACGGCTTTGGGCATGGATCAGCTCGCGGTGCTCGCGGCTGGCGGGGCGCTGGCTGGCCTTATCTTTATCTGTTTCTATTGGCCGCGCCCGGGCAAGCGGACCTCGTCTTCTCCTGCGGCTTTTCTCACCGGCGGATGGAGCGGCATCGTGGCAGGATCTAGTCTCGCAGCGACCTTCAGTTTCACTGCTCTGTTTCTGGTATTTCTCAAAATCGGAGCGATTCTTTTTGGGGGCGGCTACGTGCTGGTGGCCTTGATTCGGTCGAACCTGGTCACGCGCCTGGGCTGGATCAGCGAGCGGCAATTGCTCGATGCCATCGCCATGGGACAGGTCACTCCCGGCCCGCTGTCCACCACTGCAACCTTTATCGGTTACATTCTGGGAGGATTTTCCGGGGCGGTGATTGCGACGGTCGCGATTTTTCTCCCGGCATTCGTCTTCGTGGCAATCAGCGGGCCGCTGGTTCCGCGCCTGCGCCAGTCGCCTCTTGCCGGCGCCGTCCTGGATGGAGTGAATGTTGCGGCGCTGGCCCTGATCGCGGTCGTGAGCTGGCAACTTTTTCGTTCGGCGGTCGTGGACTGGATCACGCTCGTCCTGGCTGGGCTGAGCATCCTGATGCTAATCCGGTATCGTGTCCATTCTGTGTGGCTGGTGCTGGGCGGGGCAGTGATTGGGATCGGGACGGTATGGCTGCGTCGTTGAGTCTTGCTCGGCTCGCGGTGGCCGAATAGGGAACGCTTGTTTTCGCGGGCAAGAGTATTCGCGTCGCCCTGCGGGTTCCGGGCAAACAAAATGGGAGAAGCGGTTTGCTTCTCCCGGTTTGAATCCTGCCGATCAGACACTTGGTGGCGGGACCCTACTGCTGGTCCAGTTCCACCTGATCGCCGAGGTGCACGCTTTCCATGGCAAACACGACCATGCCGGTGGCAGTGGTCGGGGTGGTCGAAATGACTACGATTTCACCTACAGCACGGCGCGGCAGATCGCGGACATGGATCACTGGGCCTCCGGTTTTGGTGAAGAAGTTGGGATCAATCACCGCCTGTTTCAACTGGGTGTCTTCATTGGTGGAAGCTTTGAAGGAGAGCGAGTCAACCGGATCGTGGTGGTCGGCTTCATAGGGGCGCACGGCGCGGAAGTAGTCGCCGGGCTTCACGCCCTGATTGGAACCGACATTCATATACACTTTGACGCCGGGGCCAATTTCGGCGTCGAAATCTTTGGCCATTACGATTTTCCCGGTCAATTTGCCGTTGGAAGGCAGGAAACGGTCAAAGCGTTCCGGGGGATGGAAGGCGATGGCTGGCTTTTCGACATAAGGGATGACAAAGTCCCCGGGATTCACCGGATCGCAACTCATCTCGATTTGCGCGACGGCCGTTTTGCTGCGGGTGTCGATGATGCGGACCCTGGCCAGTTCCGCGTAGGGCTGTCCCATGGATTTCAGCATGGCATGCTGGCCGGCAAAGATCTCGTAGCGGTTGGGATCGCGTAGTTCGCGCACGACCGTGTATTTCTGGCCAACTTCATAGCCGCTCCCCGCGAGGTACACCACTTCGCCATTTGTATTCTTGGTGGTGCTGGGAGTGTACAAATCGGCAGCCACGAAGTTGGAATTCGGCAGCAGATGTTTGCTCACGAACCCGGCGCAGGCGAGGTCAACGGCCGTGGGCGTTTGCAGCCGCTCAAAGGGAAAGCTGACGGTGGTGGGCTCGGTTCCGGCAGGTGCGACAAGCTCGGTTCGGTTAAGCTCCTGGGCAGGGGCCGCAATTGCCAGGCAGAGAATCAGCAACAATCGTGTTTTCTTCATGTTACCTCCAGAGCCAGAGCTGGAAACGAACCCGCGCTGGGTGTTCCGTTGATGGCACAAAATAAAGGGACTTACAGCCCGGACAGTAACAATAGCGGGGACGCAGGTCAAGGTTACTCTGGTGTCATGCGGGATACGTTAAATAGTTTTCCTGGAGAAATTTTCAATCCATAGTTGCATCTCGAATTGCATGTCTGTAATATCGCGCCACTCTCAAAATAATGATGACGGCAGCATCCAACAATTACGTAGCTCGTCTCCGGCCCTTACGGCTGCCTCGGGTTTGTGTGGCCGTAACCGGTTCGGATCCTGGGGAAATGCTGGAAAAGGCCGAGGCTCTGGTTCGCGATAACACCTTCCTCGAGTTCAGGTTGGACTATCTGCCGCGTCCCGCTCTGGCGTTACCGAAGATCAAGCAGTTCGCCGAGTATCATGCTCATGTGATCGCGATGGCCACCTGCCGGCGGGCTGCGGCGGGAGGCAAGTTTCGGGGTTCGATCGCCTCCCAACTGGAGATTTTGGCGAAGGCATCTGCTTCCGGCTGCCAACTGGTCGATCTCGAACTGCAGAGCGCGGCGCACTGCAAACCGGAGCAAGTGCGGCGTCTGCGGAGCCAGGCAGCTCTCATCCTCTCGCATCACGACTATCGGGCCACCAAGAATCTGGAACAAACGCTGGAGAAGATGGTTGCCATCTCCGCCGATTTTTACAAAATCGTCAGCACTGCCACCACCCTTTACGACAACGTGCTCATGATGAAGTTCCTCGAGGAAAATAGCGGTAAACACTCGCTGATTGGGGTGTGCATGGGCGAGCAGGGCATCATCAGCCGGGTGCTTGGCGTGCGTGCGGGGAGTGTGTTTACTTTTGGCGCAGTGAGCGATAACGAGAAAACCGCCCCCGGCCAGGTCACCGCGCAGGATTTGCGCAGCACCTACCGGATCGAACAGGTCGATGCGGCCACGCGCGTGTACGGAGTGGCTGGCGATCCCGTGGCTCATTCGCTCTCGCCCGCGATCATGAATGCGGCAATGCGGCGCGAGACTGTCAACGGCGTCTATCTTGCGCTGCATGCCAAGACTCTCAAGGATTTACTGGCCTGCGTCCGTGATATCCCGCTTCATGGTCTTTCGATCACCATGCCGTATAAGACCGCGATTCTGTCTCACCTCGATAACACCGATTCCCACACCACCAAGATCGGCGCGTGCAATACGGTGGTCCGTGCGCAGGACGGAAATCTGTACGGCTTCAACACGGACACGGCCGGCGTGGTGCGTCCACTGGAGCAGCGGATCACCATCGAAGGCGCAAAGATACTGGTTCTGGGTGCAGGCGGCGCAGCGCGGGCCGCAGTGTTTGGGCTCAAGGAGCGAGGAGCCGAAGTTTATGTTCTGAACCGCACCTTCGCACAGGCCCAGAAACTGGCTCGCTCCGCCCGGGCCCGAACTTTGAAACGGGCCGACCTGAAGAAACTCAGCTTTGACGTCATCATCAACGCTACTCCGGTGGGCATGGGCAACTCGCAGGAGTCGCCTTTGAATCAAAATGAAATCAAGGCGCACTATGTTTTCGAGATGATTTACGATCCGCCGGAAACTCGTTTGATGAAGCTGGCCAAGGTTGCTGGGGCGGAAGTAATTCCAGGAGCGGAGATGTTTGTGCACCAGGCGGCGCGTCAGTTTGAAATCTGGACGGGCAAGCCCGCGCCGTGGGATGACATGCTGCGCGTCGTGACCAAGATTCTCGCCGAGCGGGCCGCCGCCAAGAACGGCGGGAGTGAGTCCAAGAAGAAGTAACTGGCGAGGCGCAGGCAGTTGTTCAGGCTTACGCGCCCGCGATCCGACCGGTCCACCTGGGCAATCCCAACAGAGCGTTCTGGTGCACGTACCAATCGCTGACCAACCTATGGATCATTTCCTGCCATTGGGGCGATGAAACATGCGGCGACGGAACAAGCTCGCTGAGATTCTCCTCCGCTGCGCTTGGCAAAGCCGCGCGGACGGACTCAACCTTTTTCCGTTTCCCACCCAACTCCTGAACGAAGGCGGGCGGCCCGACCAGCAATCCGATTCGCTGGCGAGGATTGATTGCCCGAACCTGCGCGAAAACTGCCACTGCGTCGTCGGAGTTTTCCTGCGCCGCCAGCAGCACCAGATCATAGAAGTGCGATTTCCAAAAACATGCGGCGTCCGCGATGGTGCTGGCCGTGTGCACTTCGATTTCGTAGTTCCTCAAGGCGGCGGCGCGCAGCCTCTGTTTGGTGACATTCTGATCGATTAGCAGGATTGTTCGATGATCGTTATAAAGATGCGTCATGGCACACCTCCCCAAAGCAGCGCGGCAAGACAGAATCTCAACGGTCCACTTGCCAGGAGGCAAAACCGGAGGACCTGAACTACCAGGCTTCCGGAGTTCCACGTGGGCAAAAACCCTCCGGCAAATGTGCCGATCTGCAGAATAGGCAATACACGTTTAGGGCATGTTTCGGCCATGTTAAGTTCTCGTGAATTTATCGAGCCGTCGCGCTGTGAGACAGGGCATCGATTCCGCTCGGAAATCGACAACACAGAATCCCAGAGAGGGCTGAAAATCATGGAACTGTCTTTCGCCCACAGTTCCAGGGCCATGACAAGGTCCCGGCAGGTACTGAAGCTACGCATCGTGACCACGGGTCATTAAGGCCGAGAGTGTAGTTTTTTCTCCTCCGGCGATGCCCCATGCTACAAAAAGGTTGCATTTTTCGGGTACTGAAGTAATATGTTACTTGGGACACGATAGTAGGTGTCCAATCCAGTCGTGGTACCGCCCTTTCTTCCAGGTTCAAGAGCCGTAACCAACTGTCTCGTCACGAGGTGGACACTATTGCCTCGGACTTAGGTTCGGAGAAGCCATTTATGGCGTGGTACGCTTATTGCCTCACTGAGCAAAGAGCCCTAAACAACGGAGTACGCACGCGGCGACCGTTCCTCCTTGAGGGAATTCAAGGTGTGAACGGAGCCCCAGTCCTGAGCTATCCCAGCGGCGAGTTTGCCGTGGTAGTCAGCGAGTACGACCGCACCACAGACGGCGGCAAGTTGGAAGACAAAACCGTTCTGGAACATGCACGGGTAGTAAGTGTGTGCTTTCGCAACGGCACGGTTCTTCCCTTCCGTTTCGGAACCATTTTCGACAGCGATGACGCCCTGCGGCAAGCCGTACGAACCAACCGCCGCGCCTTCGGGATGAGCGTCGCGAGGCTGCGCGGAAAGGCTGAAATGCACCTCAAGGTGTTGGTCAAGGACGGTTCGCTGCGAGCCGCCATGGCCGATGTGGTTCTGCCCGACACCGTAGGCGGCGACTATCTGATCAAACTTCGGGAAAAGGCTTCCAAGGATCGCGAACGCCAGACCAAGGCGCGCGGACTGGCGGTTCAAGTCCACAAGATGTTCAATCCCCTCGAAGAAGAGATTAGTTGCAAGCGAGTTAATACGGACGGGATGATGATTGATATCGCCCATCTGATCGATTCTAAGTCCGTGGAAAAATATCAGAACCGTTACAGCAGTGCAGCCAAGCAATTGAAGAATTGCGAGTTGGTTATCAGCGGGCCCTGGCCGCCATATCACTTCCTGCCGGGCAAGCTGCGAACGGTCGCGGGCAACTCGTAGATTATACCCAGGTATTGATTCAACCTCGACGTTCCCCGGAGCGGGTACTGTCCTGCAGCCAATGTGCAGGAATGTGCATTTTTTTGCCCCAGACGATTCCCGGGCGAGACCAGGGGCCGAAAATCGACAATCTCGACAAGTAGCAATTGTTGCATGGACTTAGACGGAGGCTCCGGGAGTCGCCTGGGGCCGGTCGCTTTGGCTGGGCAAGTGCTCCTCTCATGGTAACAAAAGAGGCCGCGCTTGACCTTCACTCTCCGTTCTCGACATCTCACACTAAGCCGGCCCGACTGGCGGACTGGCCCCTTGCATCGCTTCTCCTGACTTTCCCTTCCATTGCCTCTTTTAAACTGTGGCCCCAGCAATGGGGCCGCTTTTTTTGTCGGATATTAAAAGCGGGCGCGGGATGAATGGCGGATCCCGCCGATTCGCCCTGACCCGAATCCAAATGATCTATGACCCGGAAATACGAATCCATTTCCGCCGGCGGACATCCACATACGCTCACAACCATCATGCGTGTTCACATTGCCGTCACATTGCTGCTCGCGGTTTCGACCGGTGCCCCGTCAGCTAGCCAGACTTCAAGAGCCGACCATGGGACAGACAATCCCGTAGTTTCGGCGGAGAATTATTCGCCGCAACTGAAAAGCCAACTGGCTGAGTTGCGCGACGCCGCGCTCGCCGACGACTATGCCTACCGGCAGGTCGCGCATCTTACCGACAATATTGGTCCTCGGGCCACCGGCTCGGCTCAGGCCGGAGCTGCCGTGCAGTATGTTGCCGATGAATTGCGGAAGCTCGGACTCGAGGTTCGCCTGGAGCAAGTCCAAGTTCCACGCTGGATTCGTGGGACCGAGACCGCGGAACTGGTGGAATATCCCGGGCAGGCGCACGGGAGTGGCCAGAAGATTGTGCTTACCGCGTTAGGCGGAAATACGCCTACCTCCGCGAATGGGATCGTCGACGAAGTCGTAGTTGTGCAAAGCTTCGACGAACTGAAGGCACTTGGCCGGGAGAAAATAGCGGGAAAGATTGTGCTGTTCAATGTTCCCTTCGATAAACAGAAAGCGGCGAATGGTCTGGCGGGCGAAGCCTATGGCGAAGCCGTGGCCTATCGCGCCGGAGGAGCAAAAGCCGCGGAGGAATTGGGAGCGGTGGCGTCGTTGGTGCGTTCGGTGGGCAATGCGGATTATCGCCTCCCGCACACGGGATGGAGCGCGCCGGCTAGGATTCCAGCCGGGGCCGTTACCAGCGAGGACGCTGATCTGGTGGCACGACTCGCCGCGCAGGGCAAGGTTCGCATGCGCCTGACGCTGACTTCACAGACTGGCCCGGATGTTTTGAGTTACAACGTAGTCGCGGACCTCAAGGGCTCCGAGCACCCCGAGCAAGTAGTGATCGTTTCCGGGCATCTGGATTCCTGGGACTTGGGAACTGGCGCGATCGATGACGCGGCGGGAGTTGCTGTCGCCATGGAAACCGCAGAACTGGTTCAGCGTCTGCACCTGCGTCCCAAGCGCACCATCCGGGTGATCGCGTGGATGGATGAAGAAAACGGCGGACGCGGCCACGACGCCTATGCCAAGACCCACGCGGCGGAGTTCGCGAACTACACGGCAGCAATCGAGAGCGACATGGGCGCGTCGCATCCGCTGGGGTTCCGAGCCGACATCAACGCCAAAGCTCTGCCTTTGCTGAAACCGGTGCAAGACGTCCTGCAATCGTTTGGAGCCAATGTGATCCAGTTGACGGAGCAAAGCCCGGGCGCCGACATCGCGCCCCTCGCTAAAACTGGCGTTCCGACTCTGGGAATCTTGCAGGATGAGCGAACCTATTTCAACTATCACCACACTGCCGCGGACACGCTGGACAAGATCGTTCCCCAGGAACTGCGAGAGAATGCGGCGGCTATGGCAGTCATGGGATATGCGCTGGCGAGCTTGCCCGATCCATTGCCGCGCTGATCAACGCTGCAACCGCCTGTATTTTGCCTTCGCTTGGGTCCTGCTCAGTAACTGCACAAATAGGCGATCACAATCACAAGCGGGCTGCCTGGTGAAATTGCGAGTACAATTCGCCGAGCAGGACCGAACGTAGTTGCAACGAGTCAAAGAGCAAATCAGCGGCCCTGGATGGAGCCGTGATGAAATCGCATTTCGAAATATGAGGAGGGTGTGATGCAGCTGCGTCTGGAGAGCCGTCCGGTCGGCGATGTGCTGGTCATTCAGTGCGCCGGACGGATCGTGGTCGGAAAAGAAGTTTTTACCTTGCACGCTTTCGTGGGAGACTCCTTCATCAAGTACGGCGACGTCGTGCTGCAACTCGACGAGGTGGAGTTCGTCGACAGCAGCGGACTGGGAGCGATGGTGCGCCTGACGCAAGCCGCGCGATCCAAAGGTGGAGACCTCAAACTCAGCGGAGTGCCCCCCAGAATTCGCAAGACGCTGGAGATGACCAGCCTGCTCTCGCAGTTTGAAACCTACGATTCCGTCGAAGAAGCGATCACGGCCGCCTATTTAGGCTCGCGATATTCACGGGGAAAAATCGGCGACGCGAGGCCGCGCATGCTTTGCGTCTACGACTCGACGGATGTGTGCACCTTCCTGCGCGAGGTGCTGTGCAATGCGGGATACAACGCCCTGACCACTGCGAACGTCGACGACGCCCGAGTCCTGCTCAAGGCAACGAAGGCAAAACTGGTGGTGATTTCCGCGCGCCTGCAATCGGTACATGGCAAACCGACACGCAGGGCGTTGGAGGAAATTGATCCGGCCGTCTCTGTGCTCGTTCTGGACGAGAATTTTTCCACTCAGGATCCCGGAGAGGCGGCGGAAAAACTCCTTGGAGACATTAGCCGGTGCTTGGCATCTCCGGATTGATTCAAGCCCAATTTTGCGAGATGGCTGAGACCACATCCTCATACGAATCGGGCCGGTCAGGCGTGGACGCGTAGCAAGCTACGTTTCTACAATCAGGCTTCCGCTGGTAACCCGGTCGTACACTCCCTTTCGGTAACCCTTAGTAACCATACGATTCCGGGTACCCAGCCGTACAATTACCTTTGTCCTAGAGACCATCTCCTGATATTGGGCGCGAATGCCGATGGAATGGTCAACTTGGGCCACGAACTCTCGTGCTGGTGAGGATGTCCTCGGACGAGGGACGAACGGAGATGGAGTCCGCACTTTTATGGGGTTTGGTTTTGGCTTCAATAAACAAAAGGTTCTCAGTGCTGCGGAGAAGTTTGTCCAACAGGGCAAGTTGCCAAACGCGATCACTGAGTACGAAAAGGTTCTGAAGGCCGATCCCAAGGATCTCACGGTGATGAATACCGTGGGGGATCTGTACTCGCGTCTTGGCAATAGTGAAAAAGCCGTGGAATGTTTTAAGAGTGTTGGCGATGCCTATGCCGCGCAAGGCTTCACGGTCAAGGCCATCGCCATGTACAAGAAGCTCAGCAAGCTAAAGGCGTCGCTGGAAGGCGCGCTGCGGCTGGCCGAGCTTTACACGCAGCAGGGCCTCTTCAATGACGCGCGGGCTCAGTATTTGCAGGTGGCGGAAGAATTTCTGCACGACGGTCAACTGGAACAGGCGGTGCGCATCTTCCAGAAGACGCTCGAAATGGATCCCGAGAACGTCGCCATGCGGACACGGCTGGCCGAAGTTTACGTCCGCTTAGGCAAAAAGACCGAGGCCTGGCAGATCTTCTCCGCCGCAGCCGAGACCTTGCGCGCGAAAGGCCAGCTTGGTCCGGCGGAAGAAATTCTGCAGCGCATGATCACGCTCGATCCCGGCAACAGCTACGCGTTGCTGCTGCGAGGTCGCAACGCCTTCGACGCGGGTGATATGGCGTCGGCGGTGCAGTGTCTGGAGAAGGTTGCCGACCTCGATAGTCATCCCGACGGGTTGCGAACTCTGCTGCAAGCCTACCTGCAGACGGGACGCTTGCCCGAGGCGGGGAACCTGGCAGCGAAGTTGTTCTCGGTTCACAATGATGTTGGCGCACTTCTGTCGTACGCCGACGCGTTGATCGCAGCCGGACAGTTCGAGGATGCTCTGCAGCTTTACCAGCAGCACTCCGATCGGCTGCTGGCGGCGGACTCGGGAAAGATTCTAGAAAACCTTCATTCCCTTATCGGCCATGTGCGGGAAAATACGGCAGCGCTCGAAATGCTGCTGGTTCTGTTGAACAAGGCTGGAGACAACACCCACCTTACCGAGGTGTACGAACTTCTTGCTCATGGCTACGTGCAATCGGGAGAGCTGGAGAAAGCCCGCGATTACTACCTCAAACTGACTCAGCTCGAGCCGGAGAATCAGTTGCATGCCCGCAACTACCAGCAGGTGATCGGCAGGCTTGGGACTCCTTCCACTTCGCGCCTGATCACGCCGGAAGAAGGCGCCGTCCTGGTAGAGGAACTGGAGGCAACTGCGCCATTCATCGATCAACGCTACCCCGATGATGTGGCGCTCTTCGTTCGCGCGGCTCTGACCGATGCCGAGCTTTTTATTTCTTACAACATGCCGGACAAAGCGTTAGGGCCTTTGCTTTCGGCGTTGCCGCAGGCGCCGCGCGACCTGCGCGTCAACCAGCGCTTGGCGGCTCTGCACACGCGAGCCGCACGATTCACCGAGGCTGCGGTTTGCTGCCGCACCTTGGAGAGTATCTACCACGACGCCGGACACCCGGACGAAGCGACCCGCTATGGCGAACTCGCGACGAAGTATGAGGAACGAGGTTCCGCGGCGCCTGCGGAACTTAGTCTGCCGGCGGCAACGCATGGGGAGTCGCAGGGCATCGTGCGTGAGGCTGTGGCCGCCGAGGCTGCGCCGGAAGAAGCGCCGATTGCGATCGATACGGCAACGGAGACCGCGGTCGCTGCAGCGGGATCGAACGTGCCCTTGGATGCACCCGCAGAATCGGCTCTCGCGTCACCAGCTCCCGCGCCCGGGAATTTTGAAGTCCAGTCCGCGGTTATTCCAGAGAACGTTGTTGCAGAGCAGGTTGCTGCAGAGAAGGAAATCGATCTCTCGGCGGAATGGGAAGGTTCGCTCGCCGAGGAACCGACAGAAACATCTCTTCCTCAAGAGCATGGCGCAGAAGTTGTCACCACAGGCCAAGAAGAAAGTCCATCTGATCCCGAGGCGATCAAAGAAACGGTCGAAGAGGTTCGCTTCTACTTGTCGAATGGGATGCACGAAGAAGCATACGCCGCATTTACCAAGCTCGGGGGACTGAAGCCGGAGCCTTCTTTGCTATCAGCCCTGCGCGAGGAAATTGAAGCCGCCGTCGCCAAATCTCCAACCCCGGAAGCCGAATCTGTGGAGGAGATTTCTGTTGACGACATTCCCTCTGTGCCCGAAGAAGAAGCCGCTTCCGTGCCCGAGCCAAAAGCGGGGGCACTGGATGCATTTGTCAGCGACTTGGAATCCTCGCTTGGGGAAGAGTTCCCGGCGCCTGCCATCGCTCATGAGGTCGCCCCTGCACCGGAAGCTGAGCCGGCGGCGGCGGAATACGCCGTAGCATCCACCGAACCAAAGCGCGGCGGGAAGCTGGGCACGTTCGTTTCTGACCTCGAAGCGTCTCTCGGGGACAGCTTTCTGGCAGGAGCACCGGTGGTGCAAGCCGAAACCCCGAGCGAAGCCAGGGTTGTCCGGGAGACAGAAGCCGAGCCAGTTTCGTTGAAGTCTGACGCAACTGTGGCGTCCAGCGCCGCTCCACCGATTCCGGCAGCCATGTTAGCCGCTGCCGCCCAATCTGGTCCTGCATCTGAGCAGGCGAGCGTCGCTCCCATCTTCACCTATTCCCCCTCAGCGGTTCGACCTGTGCCGGCGCGCGTACCGGGCCAGACCCCGGCGAAATTCGACTCCGGCCCCGATGTGGATCTCGCCGACATGTTCGGCGAGTTAAAGCACGAGCTTGAGGACGGCGCCACCGTTCAGGATGAAGATCCCGAAACCCACTACAACCTCGGAGTGGCTTTCCGCGAGATGGGGCTGTTGGACGAAGCCATTGGCGAGTTGCAGAAGGTGTGCCAGGCGGTCGATCGCGGTCATCCCTTCCCGCATATCATGCAGACTTACACCTGGCTGTCCCAGTGTTTTCTCGATAAGGGTATTCCGGAAGCAGCCATTCGCTGGTATGAACGGGCGCTCCAGCTGAGCACCATCGATGCTGACACCCGCACCGCCCTGCACTACGAGTTGGCATCTTCTTACGAAACTGCCGGGGACAAAACCTTAGCCTTGCATCATTTCATGGAAGTGTACGGCAACAACATCGATTATAGAGATGTGGGTGAGCGCATTAAGTCCCTGAAGTCGTAGAATGTCCGAATGGGTTTTCATTCTCTGACGCTGGGACTGTGGGATTGTAAAACCAGGCGTGCATTGCTCACGACCTGCGGGAGCCCGCAGTGACGGCGGATTCGAATACACCGCAGACAATTCCCTCGGACTCCCTGGGGACGAAGCTGCCTCCCAAGGAAGGCAGTGACTCCGCCACATCCGGGGAAGCGCCCCTGAGGCACTCCGAAGGAAACCGCTATGTCGGATTCGATCTCTGGCTGCATCGGGTTACGGTGCTGATGTTTGGGTTGGTCTGCGCCATCGTCGGCGTGCTTCTGGTAATTCTGCCCTGGAGGCCGGAATGGACGGACAACCACCTGCTCATGGCCTCTCCAGGGTTGCGCGCATTCGTCGCCAACGGCTTTGTCCGCGGGATCTGCAGCGGGTTGGGAATACTCGACATCTGGATTGGATTCTCCGAAGCACTTCACTACCACGAGGAAAAACGCCCCTGAACACGTCCTGGCCCGCGATGCAGTTCTCATCAGCATTCGCGGGACATGCGGGATGACTAAACTTTAACCGAATTCATGGAAAGACGGCGTGACAATGAATGAAAGCGATGTCAAGCGTGCGCCCCTGGCGTACGAAAACGAAGCATTTCTAAATAGTCCGGACGGGCGCATCCTGCGCATACTGTCCGAGTATACGGAGCCGATTTCCCGCTTTCGCCGCGAGCAGATTCAGGACACGGTGGTGTTCTTCGGTTCAGCCCGCTTCCACAGCCGCGCCGTCGCGAAGGACAAGTTGGCCGAGGTGGAAGCAACCAGCTCGCAGCTTTCTGATCCCGAGCGCGAGCGATGCTTAAAAGATGCGGCTGCAGCTGTGAACATGGCGCGTTATTACGAGGACGCGCGCCGCCTGGCTTTTCTTCTCAGCGAGTGGTCAATTCAGATTCCCGCGCGCCGCCGCCGCTTCGTCGTTACTACCGGAGGCGGCCCCGGCATCATGGAAGCAGCCAATCTCGGGGCGCAGGAGGCAGGTGCGAAGACGATCGGCTTGAATATCGCTTTGCCCTTTGAGCAGATGCCCAATCCCCATATCACCCCATCTTTGAATTTCGAATTTCACTACTTCTTCATGCGCAAGTTCTGGTTCGCGTATCTTTCCAAGGCGCTGGTGATTTTCCCCGGCGGCTTCGGAACCATGGATGAGTTTTTCGAAATCCTTACTCTGGCGCAGACACAAAAGCTGGCCAAGAAAATTCTCGTCGTTGTTTATGGCAGCGAGTATTGGAACCGCCTTTTTAATTTTCAGGTAATGGTAGATGCGGGAACCATTTCTCCGGAGGATCTGGAACTTTTTAAGATCGTGGACACACCGGAAGAAGGTTTTGAATTTCTGCGCGACGGCCTGACTAAATACCATTTAGGGCCGGAACCGAGGAACAAAGGCGAACGAGTGCCCGAAATCGCAAAGACAAATCCGTAAACGGCTTGCTGCTTTACTACATTACCGATCGCACTCAGTTTTCTGGTGACGAGAACGCGCGCCAGCGCGCTTTGTTAGCCAAGATCACGGAGGCAACTCGTGGCGGCGTTGACTTCATTCAGTTGCGTGAGAAGGATCTTCCGGCTGGCGAACTCGAAGCCCTCGCCGGCGCCGCGCTCCGCATCGTCCGCGACAATTCTTCCACGGGAACTGAAAATCGGGAACGGACAACCCGCCTGCTCATCAACTCACGAAGCGACATCGCCATAGCTTGCGGCGCTGACGGAGTGCATTTGCCGTCTCACGATATCTCGCCCGCGGATACGCGGAGGATTTGGGCTCACGCACGATATCCTTCCCGCCCGATAGTCAGCGTTTCTTGCCATGCTGCCGCTGAAATTGCTGGCGCTGCCTCCGAACACGCCGACTTTGCCGTGTTCGCTCCGGTCTTTGAAAAGAAGGATGTCCCCCAGGCCACTCCTGCGGGTCTCGAGGGATTACGCATAGCTTGCCGACACCAAATCCCGATCTTTGCTCTGGGTGGCATCACGCTGAAGAACGCACGCGCCTGCCGTGATGCGGGCGCGGCGGGCGTTGCCGCGATCCGCCTTTTTCAAGAGAACGATATCGCTCAAGTGGTGCGCCACTTAAAGGGCTAGCCTGTCCGCTTCTTGCCGGTATTCAGAACATCCGGAATTTCGTGCTACGCTCATCAACCAGATGAGCGCGTCACGAATAGCATCCCCAATCAAAGAGAATGACTCGGCGGAGCCACGCCTGATGCTCATTCCCGCAGGCTGGTTCTGCATGGGGTCGGAAGCAGGTCAGGAGAACGAATGTCCTGTGCACCGGGTGTGGATCGATGCTTTCTACCTGGGCGCATGCCAGGTGACGAATGGGGAGTACGCTCGCTTTCTGCATGCGACCCAAAGCAACGCGCCTCCACTCTGGGATGATCCGAACTTGAATCACGCCCAACAGCCCGTCGTCGCGGTTTCGTGGTTCGAGGCGGCGGGATACTGTGAATGGCTGAGCGCAACTACTGGCCGCAAATATCGCCTGCCTACCGAAGCCGAGTGGGAGCGGGCCGCACGCGGCGGAGTTGAGGGCAAACTTTTTCCCTGGGGCGACGATCCGCCGCAATCATTGCCCAGTTACGGCGAGCGCTGGAAGACCGGTCCCGAACCAGTCGCACGCTCCACGCCCAATGCATTCGGACTCTACGATATGTGTCAGAATGTGCATGAATGGTGCAGTGATTGGTATCAGCCCGGATATTATGCGGCCTCGGCGGAGCGCAATCCGTGCGGGCCGGAAACCGGCGATCGCCGCGCTTCCCGCGGAGGCTCATGGCGTCACCACATCAAAGTCACTCGATGTGCCGCCCGCTCCAGCATCCCTCCTGGGTTCCAGTATGCGGATTACGGCTTCCGATTAGCCTGTGAGGCAAGCTGAACGCAGCGTGAACTAAGCCCGCTTTTGCTGGGCTGAGAGCAGCGCGAGAATCTCGCGGAGGCCTTGCCGGATGTGCTTCAGATCCAAGGCGCTTCGCTCGGGGAAAGGTAGAGGAACCTGTTTCTTGTCGACCTTGTTCTCCATGCGCAACTGCTGCCGGGCGCCGGCAATGGTGAAACCTTGCTCATAAAGAAGCTTCTTGATGCGCAGGACATTCTCAACGTCTTTGTGGCGATACATGCGCTGCCCGGTACTGCTCTTGACCGGCTTCAACTGCGGAAACTCAGTTTCCCAGAAACGCAACACATACGCGGGCAGATGGCACAACTCGGCAATCTCTCCGATCCGGAAATAAAGTTTGTCCGGGATTACGACCTCGGTGGTTTTGGCAGGTTTAGCCGTAGCTTTCTTGCGGGAACTCATCGGGATTCTAGAAGTAGCTTGGATCGAACTGCGCCTCACTCCCTACCGCGTTTCTAGCACGGCCCGGCCTCCGGGACAACCCCTCATTTTCCACGATGGCATCTTTGCCCCGGATTTCGCCGCCGCGCAAGCAATTAAAAACCCCCGGAGAGGTGCTTCTCTCAAGAGGCTTTTCTAAGCTTTCTGTTTTGCGCGAAGTATCATCTCGCTTTAACGGTTAGTGTTTCTTTTTCTTGGCAGCCTTTTTCTTTGCTGGCATGAGTTTCCTCCGTGAACAAATTTCCCTTGAAAGGGGCCCAGATTCAAAATCGTTGTCCACTTGTTGTAGGTCCAACGATGCTACCCCAAGATATTGAGGACTATTACTTTCATTGTCAACAGAATTCTTCGTTGCCAAGGTTTCCCATCTGGGCGACCCCTTCGCCGGCTGGTCGTACACTGGCAGCGGTTGACGCTATTTCATCCTGCATACCGGCAGACGAAACTTGATCCGTCGAACTTGAAATATCTCGCGAGGATGCCAGGGGAAAATCGAATGCTTGGAGATTAATCCGCCGGAAAGATGGTCCTGACCACATACCTTCCCGCAGGGCTCGACCACCGAAATGCTAGAATCAAGGGTTTTGGTTATGAATCCGAACTTATAAGTTGAGGTGAGCCGAATGTCTGATACCATGCTGGCCGTCGTAAAAGCAAAAGCCGCACCCGGCGCGGAGATTCAAGAAGTGAAGATTCCCGCGTTCGGACGCACCGACGTTTTGGTTAAAGTCAAAGTCGCGTCGATCTGCGGCACTGATCTGCACATCTACGAGTGGGACCGCTGGGCGCAGAACCGCATTCATCCACCGCTCATCCCCGGCCACGAATTCTGCGGCGAGGTGGTGGCTTTTGGCGATGAGGTCACCAGCGTCAAGGAAGGCGATTTCGTCTCGGCCGAAATGCACGTGGCTTGCGGCAAGTGCCTGCAGTGCCGCACCGGCGAAGCCCATATTTGTCAGAACGTGAAGATCATAGGGGTTGACGCCAACGGAGCCTTCGCCGAGTACGTAGTAATTCCAGAATCGAATATCTGGAAACTCGACCCCGCCATACCGCAGGAATACGCCTCGATCCTCGACCCGCTGGGCAACGCCGTACACACCGTGTTGGCGGGTGAGGTTGCCGCCAAAACCGTGGCTATTACCGGCTGCGGTCCGATCGGTTTGTTCTCAATCGCGGTGGCGCGAGCCGTGGGCGCAGCGCAAGTGTTTGCCATCGAGGTCAACGAGCACCGGCGCCGGATTGCGAAACAGATGCATGCCGATCTCATCCTCGATCCCTCTAAAGAAGATGTGAATTCCATCATCATGGAGCGAACCGGGGGCCTGGGTGTCGACGCGGTCCTGGAAATGGCCGGCCATCCCGATGCCATTCGAACCGCTTTCGACATCGTGCGGCGCGGCGGGCGGATTTCCCTTCTCGGCCTGACCTCGAAGCCCATCTCTCTCAATTTTTCCGAAGATATCATTTTCAAGGGCATCACCATTCAGGGCATCAACGGACGCCGCATGTACCAGACCTGGTATCAGATGACCGCGTTGCTCAAGAACGGCAAGCTTGATCTGCATCCGGTGATCACAGACCGCATCGCGATGAAGGATTTTTCGAAAGCCATGGAGCGCTTGAAGACGGGAGAGGCGAGCAAAATCCTGGTCTATCCGAATGGGACAAAGTAGGGGTTAGTTGTCAAACCCAGTCCGGGCCGGTCCACGGAAAAACAGCTCTTTACTTCATCAGATACAATCCAGAACAATGCTCCGCTACTTCACGTCTGGAGAATCGCATGGGGAAACTCTCGTCGCGTTCCTCTCTGGCCTGCCCGCCGGACTGAAGGTCGATCAAGCCTTCCTGGATCGCGAACTGTGGCGTCGCCAGCAAGGCTACGGTCGTGGCGGCCGAATGAAAATCGAGCGCGATACGGCGCACATTGTTTCCGGCGTACGCCACGGGATGACGATTGGCTCACCCATCGCCGTTCTGCTGGAAAACAAAGATTGGAGGAACTGGCAGGAATCGCTTCCTGTGGAGGAAGGCGATCCCGCTAAACACAAACGTGTGGCTTCACCGCGTCCGGGACATGCGGATCTCGCCGGCGCTCTAAAGTACAACTTCACCGACGCCCGCTACGTACTGGAACGTGCTTCCGCCCGTGAATCCGCGGCACGAGTGGCGATAGGCGGGTTGGCAAAACTGCTTGCCCGGGAGTTCGGAATCGAAGTGCTGAGCCACGTAATCTCGGTGGGCAATGCTTCGATCGGGAACGCGGAAATCCCCTGGGAGCGAATCGCCTCCCTTCGCGACCGCGAGGATGTTCTGCTCAATTGCGCGGATGCGGATACCGAATCGCGTATGAAGGAAGAAGTTGACCGGGCGCTGAAGACGGGAGACTCCGTCGGCGGAGTTTTTGAAGTGGTTGCGCACAACGTGCCTCCCGGTCTGGGCACGTACGCTCAGTGGGATGAGCGCCTGGACGCGTTGTTAGCGGCTGCGCTAATGTCGCTGCAAGCGGTGAAGGCGGTTGAGATTGGCTCGGGCATCACCGCCGCGGCTTCCCTCGGCTCCGCCGTGCATGATGAAATAGGGTACAGCGAGTCCACTGGGTTTGCCGGATTTACTCGCAGCCGTAATAACGCCGGTGGAATCGAAGGCGGCGTCTCGAACGGAGAGGACATTCGCGTGCGCGGTTACCTCAAGCCGATCTCCACCCTGCGCCGTCCGCTGCAGTCAGTGGACTTTATCACCCGCGCGCCCGTGAAAGCTGCATACGAACGCTCGGATGTGTGCGTCGTGCCTGCGGCCGGCGTCGCTGCAGAAGCCATGGTGGCGTTGACTCTGGCACGTTGCGCGCTGGAAAAGTTTGGCGGCGATTCCCTGGGGGAAACCTTGCGCAACTTTAAAGGCTACTTGGAGCAGTTAAAACAATACTAGCTATTAATGTTCAATGATCTATCCCATCGTAAAGTTTGGAAATCCTGTTCTAGAGAAACCGGCAGAGCCGGTTACGGTCTTCGACGACGAGTTGAAAAAGCTAGTCGATGACATGTTTGAGTCCATGTATGAGGCTCATGGAGTCGGTCTGGCCGCTCCGCAAATCGGCATCTCGAAGCGGCTTGCGGTCATCGACGTTACCTTCAAGGAAGATCCTGATGCCAAGTTGGTGTTAGTGAATCCTGAGATTCTCCGTACCGAGGGCAAACATACCCAACCGGAAGGCTGCCTTAGCATTCCCGAGTTTCGCGAACCCGTGTCCCGGCCTCGCAAGGTAACGATTCACGCCCAGGATGTGAATGGAAAGTGGTACGAGAAAACCAGCAACGAAGGAGAAGAACTACTAGCCCGCGCCTTCGTGCATGAAATCGACCACTTGAATGGCAAACTCTACATCAGCCACATCAGCGCGCTGAAACGGGATTTGATGAAGCGCAAGATCCGCAAGATGATCAAAGCCGGGGAGTGGTAGGGATTGAATCAATCCCTCTCTCTCGTTTTTTGCGGCACGCCTCGCTTTGCTGTTCCTACGCTCGAAGCGCTGGTTCGCGCCGGCTTCCCGGTGCGCTTAGTGGTCACGCAACCCGATAAACCTCGCGGACGCGGACTTGCGCTCGCTCCATCTCCGGTGAAGCAGTCCGCTCTCGCACTCGATCTGCCGGTCACGCAGCCGGAGAGCATCAGGAACAACGAAGAATTCCGTGCTCAACTTACAGCCCTCAAGCCTGAAGCAATTATCGTGGTTGGCTATGGGCGCATCATTCCACAGTGGATGATCGATCTGCCCCCTCTTGGCAACATCAATCTGCACGCATCGTTGTTGCCTAAGTATCGCGGGGCGGCGCCAATTCAGTGGGCGATCGCTCGCGGTGAAACTACAACCGGCGTGACAACCATGCGAATCGACGCGGGACTCGACACCGGCGACATCCTGCTGCAGAAAGAACTTTCAATCCAGCCCACGGATACCGCCGAGACTCTTGCTCCCACGCTGGCTGCCGTCGGTGCGGACCTCATTGTGGAAACCTTGCGCGGACTGCAGGCGGAAGCAATCAAGCCGCGTCCGCAGGATCACGAGAAAGCAACTCTCGCGCCGATCCTGAAAAAAGAAGATGGCCGGATCGCCTTTCATCGCACCGCGCAAGAAATTTGTAATCGCCTGCGTGGGTTCCAGCCTTGGCCCGGTGCCTTCACCACTTTTCGGGGCAAGAACCTGCACATTTGGGAAGCGGCAGTCGGGCAACATTCACTCGCTCCCGGAGAACTTCTGGTCGAGAGTGATCGCCTGCTCGTGGGATGTGGAGGAGGTACGGCTTTGGCACTACTCGAAGTCCAACCGGAAGGCAAGAAACACATGGCATCACGCGACTTCATCCATGGCTACCATCCCCGAACCGGCGAGAAGCTGGGTTCACAACTGACCACTGAGAACTGAGAACCGGATGCCTATCTCTCCCGCTCGCGTCGCGGCTTTTGAGATTCTGCTTCGAGTTGAGCGCGAGGACTCCTACGCCTCGGAACTCCTGCACTCTTCACGTTACGCGAATCTTTCCGCTGCGGATCACGGCCTGGCAACCGAGTTGACCATGGGCGTTCTCCGCTGGCGATCCCTGTTGGACAACCGCATTGCGGAGCATTCCTCGCAGAAACTCACTCGCCTCGACCCAGAGGTGCTGACCGCACTGCGCCTTGCAGCTTACCAATTGCTATTTCTGGATCGTGTGCCGGAGCGTGCTGCCGTCCACGAGAGCGTAGAGTTGGTAAAGCGCGCGAAGAAGCGGTCGGCCGTGCCCTTCGCCAACGCCGTGCTGCGAAAGTTCGCGGGAGTCGCGAGAGATGACGCCCCCTCGATCACCGCTGCCAAAGCATCTACGGAATTGGCCGAGTCCTCCGCGCACCCGCTCTGGTTGGTCGAACGCTGGATTCAGGAATTCGGGTTCGAGGCCGCTCGGAAAATCTGCACCTACGACCAGCGCGTTCCCGATACCGCCATCACAATCACCAATGCCGCAATTGCAGACGAACTCAAGAACCACAAGATCCAGTTGTCTCCAGGCAATTTACTAACGTCGGCGTACCGCGTCGTAGCGGGCGATGTCACCAGCACGCCGCCATTCCGTGACGGCCGAGTTGTAATCCAGGATGAGGCCTCACAATTAGTTTCGCTTCTTGTTGGCCAAGGCTCGCGCATCCTCGATTGCTGCGCCGCGCCCGGTGGAAAGACACGAACTCTCGCCGAGCGCAATCCCAACGCCACCGTAATTGCAACCGAGTTGCACCCGCACCGCGCCCGCACACTGCGAAAATTGGTTGCCGCAGCGAACGTTCAGGTGATCGCGGCGGATGCTCGCAAGCTTCCGACAACCGCACTCTTCGACCGCGTGCTGGCCGATGTTCCCTGCTCGGGCACGGGTACGCTAGCCCGCAATCCCGAGATCAAGTGGAGGCTCAGAGTCGAAGACTTGATGGATCTTCAGGCTCGCCAGTCCGCCATCCTGCAATCTGCAATGCAACGCGTCTTGCCAGGTGGAAGGCTGGTGTATTCGACTTGCTCGCTGCAGAGGGAAGAAAATTCGGCAGTCGTAGAAAAAGCAATCTCCGTTGACCCTTCGTTCCGCGTACTCGATTGCCGCGCAGAACTCCAACGACTCAGTTCCCAGGGCGAACTGCGTTGGGAAAACATCGATTCACTAATCGGGGGGCCTTACCTGCGAACCATTCCGGGAGTGCATCCCTGCGATGGCTTCTTCGCGGCAATTCTACAAAGGATTTAGCCAAGGATTTGTACGGATCCACAGCGATAACTTGGTCTTAAAATCCGTGTGGATCCGTGAAAATCCGTGGCTGAGGTTCATCGCACTTCGAAGTTCACCGCCGAGCCCGTCACGATCTTCGCCCCAGGTGCCGGATTCTGCGAGACGATGACGCTGGAGGGCATCGGCTGTGGAGCCGGAGACGTTGCGGCCGAAGCATCTGCGGTTGGAGCAGGAGGCGATGCGGCAGATGGAGCAATGCTTACGTTACCTAATCGGAATCCCGCGTCCTGCAAAACCAGGGTCGCGCCGCCCAGCGCTTGGCCGGTGAAGTTGGGCATCAGAAACGCTTGCGGCGGTGCAGACTCGGTCGTCAATAAGCTGATCTTGGGGGCCGCAATTCCGCTCGCATTCGGCGGCGGGCTTTGACCAAACACCTGGTCCGCGGGTGCCCCACTCATTCCAATCTGCGCTACCGCGCCCACATCTAATCCTCGACGCCGTATGTTGATTTCCGCAGCGCGCTGGCTTTCCCCGAGGACATTAGGAATCTCCACCCGCTGCGGCCCTAGGCTCTGAGCAACCCGTATCTGCCAGCCCCGGCGCACCTGCGTGCCTGGAGGAGGAAGTTGGGAGAGAATTCTGCCTTC